>Ga0209414_1000020_pt1 | contig 61894 bp, 71 predicted proteins | sample LakVidmifraction_4_FD_181154 | JGI IMG/M metagenome (GOLD analysis project Ga0209414, IMG submission 181154) | Hypersaline microbial communities from Lake Vida, Antarctica - Brine Hole Two &gt;0.2 micron (SPAdes) (version 2) | ecosystem: Environmental > Aquatic > Non-marine Saline and Alkaline >...
AACCAATGAACAATACTGTTAATAATAGTTTTAATCGCATTTCATTATTCCTCTATATTTTCATATAAAATAGTAACATCATATTTGTAATATTATATATTATATATTATAAAATACTTGTGTGAAATCTATGTGAATTTTGAGGAAAGGGTAAGAAATCTTTGAGTTTATTTATAGAGGTCTTTAGGTAACACAAAAGGAGTAGTTTTAAATAGCCCTAAAAACTTTTTCCATAAAGATATTTTAACGCTTTCATCTTTATGGGTATCATCGTATTTTTGATAACGCTCTGATGATAACACATGCCTGTCCAGTTTGGCATTTGCCTGTTGAAGATGTACAGGCTTAAAATCATTTTGCATCTAAAACCTTTTCTATCTCATTCATTGCATCTTCATTTTTAAGTCTAAATTTAATTTCAATTCGCCTTGATGCCTCTTTATCTTCTACACCATTTTTTATAATGGCATCCTGATATGCCCTACCAGAAGCTATCATAAGCGGCTGAATGTTGTGTTCTCTCGTGAAATCCAAAGTCAGCAAATACTCCATCACGGCAAGTGCCCGTTTTTGCGAAAGATTTAAGTTATAGATGTACGAACCTACACTGTCTGTATGTCCTTCAATAATAATTTTATCGAGGTGCGGTTTTATATTTTTGTTAGTAACCAATATACCTATATAATCTTCAAATGCTTGTTTAAGCTCCACTTTTGCTTCAGGTTTAAGTGTTGCATCTCCGCTTTCAAAGAGTATGTTGGAAGCCAGCCTGAGCGACCCGGTCTTTTTATCTATATCGATATTATGCCCCAATGCCTCTTTAAGGGCAGCCACGACCTTAAGCTTGATACCTGTTAGAGATTTTATCTTCGCTTTTTGTGCTTGAAGATTTGCCACCAAATCATCATACTTTGTTTTCTTTTCATCAATAGCATTCAGAAGTGTTAAAAGTTTTTCATCTTTTATTTTGACTGTATCCTTCGTATCACTCAACTCATTGGAGAGTATCAGCACTTTTCCTTCATAGTCTTTTAAACTTTTTGTCGTTTTATCTAATTCATCTTTACTTTTATCAAGTAGCTTTTGGACTATCACTATTTTATTACTAAGCTGATCTTGTTTTGCATTTGCTTCAAGTAACAGCTTATTAAGTTTTTCGATCTCAGATATTTTAAGCTTAAACATTCTTTCATTTTCGGCCAATTGAAGTTGGTCTTTTGCTATACGTGCATTTTTGAGTTGAAGTTGTTTTTCAGCTTCAGTCAATTTAATTTTATCTTCAGATATACGTGTATTTTTAAGTGTAAGCAACTTCTCTTTTTCAGCCAAGAGTGCTTGACTTTTTGCCAAAGTATCACTCAATTCGTCCAACGTGTTCTCTTTGACTTTAAGTGTCTCAGCTAAGTTTGAAAGCTTATCTTCTTTGGTATGCAAGTCAGATTTCAAGATAACAGACTTTGATACAATAGCACCAATAAGTAAAATAAAAACAAACAGTAATCCTGCCATCAAGTCTGCATATGATATCCAGAAATTGCTTTCTGCGTTCGTCTTGTCATTTCTAAACATATTTTTACTTTTCTTGCTGTTTTAATGTTGCCATATTTTCAAGTATCTGTGCATTTTGTTCAGAGATAATACTAGCAAATGTAGCGAGTTTTTCTACAGCTTGTCCCAGTTCTTCATCTATCTTTTCAAAAGTATGATCCACTGTACCATCAAAACGTTCCATAGATTTTTGAAGGTTTTGGGCATTGCTATTAAAGCCTTCAATATTTTTTTCCATATTGGCAACCGCATCAACACTTTCTTGTCTGTGGTGCACGTTCTCAAGTGTGTCCCGTAACTCTGAGGAGGCTTCTTGCATATGTACAGTCAGCTTTGTAAAACTGTTGGTTGTGTCATGTATAATTGTTGTAAAGTTTTTAAGATACTGATCATTGAGTTCTTTAATAAAGTCCATATTGAATGTTTCTTTAAGTGTTTGAACGATCTGTTGGTCTTTAAGTTCACTTTGCATGTGATCATGTTTAATGAGTTCAGATTTTTTCCAGATACGCTGACCATAAAGTTTTTCCAAATCAGATATCTGCTTATCTACTTTTGCAACACCTCTTTTCTCAAAATACGTCCAAATAAGGGAAAGTAGAATCCCGTAAATAGATGCATAAAATGCTGTACCTATACCGGAGAGAAGTATAGAAATTTCACGGTCAAGTGCGCCAAGATCTTTCACTGTAAAATCAGGCATAGACAATGCTATTGCGATAAATGTACCCAAAATACCTAACATAGGAAAGACAGAAGGAGCGACTCGAGCGAAATTGTCATTACGAATGTCCTGATAGTACTCGGAAATAAAGTCTTTAACATGTAATGTAGATTTTGTTTTACCCATAATAGTCAATGCATTTTCACGCAATGCAGACTGCAGGTCTTCTTCCATTTTAAAAAAAGATCCTTTCATGTGACACACCGCATAATTTGCATTATGTTTTACAAAAAATATAAATACAACAAATATAAATGTGACTATACCAAAAGTATGTACCTCTACATTGATAGGAAATATGCCAAGGTATGCAAGAACCAATCCCACTAAAAAAAGAAAAGGTATAAGTAATATTGCAAAAGAGTGTGAAATACATGAAGTTGTATGTTGTCTGTCAAATTGTTGCATAAAGTATCCTACTTAAATTTAATTAAATAATTATATCCAAAATCTTTAAATGGCACTATAGAATGGTCGATTTAAAAACTTCTAGGTACATAATCATGGTGATTTAGTGTTGCCATTGTTCAGGGGGACAACTTCACCAAATGGTACTTCTTTGACTTCAGGCATTACCCATAATACATCATAGGCTGCTTCATCAGCAGGAAAGGTGCCTTCTCCGTCCGTAAAGTAGATAAGAAGTGTTGGATAGTTTATCTCCCGATCTATAAATTCGAACACAGGACGAAAGTCTGTTCCTCCTCCTCCACTGACTTCATATTCTAACGATTCTCCGGGTAAAAAAACTTTATGTGATTGTACTTTTGCATCTGCAGTAATAAGGTCTATCTCATAGTTAGGATACTGTTGCATAACTGAGGATACTTCACCTAAAAATGTACCTAAGAGGGGTTCATCTACAGAACCGGAAGTATCTATGGCAACAATAATGCGTAAAAGGTCCGAACTTAAACTTGGAAGGTAGATACCACGATACAGATACTTCATATTTGGTGGAGTAAAACTATAAGTACTTTTTGCATATGAAGCAATGTATCCATACAAGAACTCACGCCAATCAATGGTATGGGAAAAGTACTCCGGTACTAAAAGTTTCAAATCTTTAGGTAAGGTACCTTGACGCTTGTTTTTTTGAAAAATTTGTTCAAAATGCTCTTTGAGCTCTTCACTTAGTTCTTCCAGGTCTGGAGTGCTGTTGCTCTCCTCTTGCTCATTTGATGTGCCATCGTGCTCTTTGTTCTGTGTATCTAATGAAGGGGTTAATTCTTTTTGCATATGTAGATTTTCTGCATGAGCATCATCAGTGTCAGTGATCTGTTCGTCTTCTTGTTCCATACTTTCCTGGCTGTCTATCATTTCAGCACGAAGCATCTCATAGACTTCTTCAGCATACATACCTTCAAATTTTGATTCATAATTGGCATATACTGGAGGCTGCATACCATTCTTAACAAGCATGCCGTTTACGACATAATCTGTTGCTGTTTGCCACAGCCATTTTGTACGTCCAGCGGTACGGTCCTGGTGTTGAAGTACTGCATGCATGGCACCATTTGCCATCATAAATTCAACTTCAGTCACAGAAAGACGGTCAAGATACTCGCTGTTATAGCGCATCATCTCACCATTGCTTGAAAAAGTAAGAATCTCATTATTTTTTTCTAACTCCAAGGAGGATGCCACTGTTCCAAAATAAGGATGGTCCAACATCAGTCTTGCTTTTGCTTTTTCAATTTTCTCTGAATAAGTCATTTAAGTCATTCATTTAATGAATAGGCATATATGCATAGCCATCATTTTGTGCATCTATAAGATAAACATTTTTCATGTTGTCTGCATGTACATACTTGTAAAGTGTATTTTTCTCTATTTTTCTTGCCTTCATACCAGTCGCACACATATTAAAGGTAACACCGTAAATATCATGTAGGTTTTCCAAAAGAGGTTTAAATTTTTTCTGCATATTAACAGCATCTTCATCTGAGGCATAAGGAGATATTTTTAGATCACCTATAAAATATTTATATGCATCACCAGAGATCACAACCATGACTTTTAGCTTTTTCTTCATGCTGGTATAGTGCTTAGAGACAGCAGGTATACTATTTATAAGATATTTTTCTATTTTTTTCGTATCTCCTGTAGTCAAATCATAAACTACTTTTGCTGAGTCTGCATAAACAGAACTAAAACTCAATACTGATGCTATCAATAATATTCTAAATATTTTCATTGGATATTCCTTATGTGGTAAACTATATTGTTACACTATTTATTCTTATGTTTAGCAGATCACTCCGCCACCAAGCAACTTGTCATCTTCATAAAATGCAGCTATCTGACCTTTTGCCAGTCCAAATACCGGCTTATGCAACACGACTTTCGCTCTGCCATCAGTAATCACTACATGACAAGGTACCGCAGTTGTACGGTAACGTACCTTCACCATACAATCAAACTCTGTAAGATCTTTAAAAAGATTTATTTGTTTGACTTCAAATTCATTCTCTTCCAGTTTTTCTTTTGTGCCTACAACGATCTGATTTGTTTCAGGTTTAATATCAAGTACAAAATGTGGATCATGTGCGCCATTGACAAAGAAACCTCTACGTTTTCCTATAGTGTAATGCATATATCCTTTATGTGTTCCAACCACATTTCCTTCAGTATCTATTGCTTCTCCAGGCATATCTATCTCCATATGCTTTGCCAATACTTCATCGTAACTATTTTCCACAAAACAGATCTCAGAACTCTCTTTTTGTGTGGCAAAGTCTTTAAGTACTTCTATGTCAGCCGCATACGCTTTCACATCATCTTTTATCCATGTACCCAAAGGGAAAAGTAGTCTAGGAAGTACTTCTTTCTTTACTTCACAAAGAAAATAACTTTGATCTTTGTTCGGGTCTTCTGCATTATAGATGAACTCGCCATCACACTTTATGTAATGACCCGTAGCTACATGATCTGCACCTATACTGTCTGCAAACTCAACCATCTTTCCAAACTTGATGGTACGGTTACACATCACACAAGGGTTAGGTGTGAGTCCTTCTTTGTAACTTTCTACAAAATAACTGTAGACTTGTTTATTAAATTCTTCACTTATGTCAAGGAAGTGTACTTTTACACCCAAATATGCACCTACTCTTTGTGCTTTGGTAAAGTTCGCTTCATGATATCCTGGTTTATGATGGAGCTTCATGTACACGCCCTCTACTTCATACCCCTCTTTTTGCAAGAGAATAGATGTCACGGTAGAGTCAACACCTCCACTCATACCGACTAATACTTTTTTACGATTCGACATTTAGTGCCCCACTGTACTGTATTTCAATTTTTATTTTCATTTTTATTTCACTTTCTTTATTTTTATTGCAATCTCTTCATCCACATTGACCAAAGAGCCTTCTGCTATTGTTTCACCTGCTAACACAAGCTTAACTTTTTCTAAATCTATATGTGTTATATCTATCATAATTCCTACTTCCAACTCTTTGGTTTGCACTGTACCAAAAGAGATATTTAATATTTTATATTTTTTACTATTAATTGGTTCTATGGTATCTGTTTTCAAATTAATAATTTCAGCTCCATACATGTTTCCCTTTTGTTTGAGTCTTATATTTGCACAGATAGTATCTCCATCTATTAGTAGAAATTCTAATGTATCAAACCCCACAAGAAGCACATCCTCTACACTTAACCTCTTAAGCTTATTACTGCGTACCATAATAAGTGGCAGTGCTAATTCATATTTAGGATAGTCTGCATGATTTTGCATCATCTTCGCTAAGCGGAAAGCCTGCGCTTCACTCTTCATCAAGATCCCCGATGAAATGTTCTAAAAGATACTCTTTTGAAGCAACCATAAGATCATCAGGCACCTCTTGTCCTGTGGAGAAATAACTCATAGGCAATTTGTATAATAACATAAAATTTAACAACGTTCCAAAATACTTCGTTTCATCAAATTTACTAATAATCACTGAATTTAAATTCAAAAATGAAAAATTATTATAAATATCATCCATGTCTTCATATTTAACCGTAGCAGGAATGACAAGATTAACCTCTAGGGTTCTAGATATATCTGATTGAACAAATTCAACTGTTTTGATGAATTTTTGCGTATCGTAAGGAGACATACCTGCTGTATCTACAAGTATAATATCATATTCTGACAAATTTTCTAATCCCTCAGAAAACGCTTCTACGCTGTCTATAGTAATATGTTCGAGTTGCATGATATCGGCATAGTGTGCAAGCTGTTCAAACGCACCTACCTTATAACTGTCAAGGTTTAAAAGAGCTACCTTGTACGGTTTATCCATCAAGAAGGCATACCGTGCAGCCAGTTTAGCAATAGTGGTTGTTTTACCTACACCCGTAGGCCCCACGAGCATAATGATCTTAGGTTCGTCCAATGTTTCTTTTTGTACTTCTAAGCTCTCATCTATCTCTTCGAGTAAATAAGAGACCAAAAGTGTTGCATCGTCAAGTATACTGCTTCCTAATAATGATATTAAAACATCATCCAACCAAGGTTTTGCAATGCCTTTTTTCATAAAAAGTCTTTTAACCTTTTGCATCACACTCTCATCTTCTGAATCTAACATCTCCTCTTTCATTAAGGATAATTGTTTTTTTAATTCACTCAATTCTGCTAATAGTATTTCATCTTCATCTCTGCTAGAATCATTATTCTGAGTGGAAACCTTACCAAAAGATCTTTCCATAAAAAGATCTTTTGGTACAGCAATACTTACCTCACAACGTAATGTACCATCTTCATATTTGATCTGTTTTGCTGAAATAAGTTCAATACCCTCACCATACTTCTCTACTGCCTGCTCATATGCATTTTTCGGATCAGAAGCTACAAATGTTTCATTCATCATGTTTGTTATACCTTTACATCATTTTCTTCTTGATAAAGAGCAGACCCCTTATCACTAAAGCTTCGTTCCTTAACGATAAAAATACTTTTTTGATGAATATATCGTAATGGAATCAAAACCGACTTACGTTCTTTCCAGCGGGGATGAGGAAGTGTCAATTCTTTTGTTTCCATTTTCACATTTTCATAAAATATGATATCTATATCCAATGTTCTGGGTCCATCTTTAAAAAGACGCTTACGTCCAAAAATCTTTTCCACATGCAATACATAACGTAATAATTCTTTTGGATTCAAACGTGTCTCTATCAACATCAAAGAATTATAAAAATCCCCCTGCTCTGTATACCCAAAAGGAGGATTCTTCAGTATAGGCGCTGTCTCTATAATACGCAATAAAGAAGACCCTTTCAAATAGTAAAAAAGATGTTCAAAACGACGTAGAACATCACCGATATTCCCACCGATCCCGAGTAGCACTTTATGTCCACTTTTACTTGACAAGGTACAAGGAAAAAGTTTCGTCTTAATTAAAGTGTTTTTCTCGTCTATCTTCTTTTTTATCATAGCATAACCTAAAGTAAGATTGCTTTACCGTCTACCATTGCTACCATATCTTCAATACGAATACCAAACTCACCAGGAATATAAATCCCCGGTTCTATAGTGTACACCATGCCATCTTTGATGATAGTGTCTGACCTTGTAGAAATATAAGGCATCTCATGGATGTCAAGCCCTACCCCATGTCCAGTTGAATGAACATAATACTCTCCAAAACCTGCTTTAGTAATGACATCACGTGTAAGGGCATCAACCTTTTTAGCTTTCATGCCAGAACGTGCTTTAACAATGGCATTATCATGTGCTTTAAGTACGGTATCATAGGCTTTCTGTATCTTCTTACTTGAAAAATTCGGCTTTGTATTAAACTTAAAGTTATCATTGACACATATAGTGCGTGTTCTGTCTGAACAGTAACGCTTGTACTTTAGCCCGGCATCGACCAAAAGTAAATCACCCAAAGACAAGATACTTGATGTTGGCATCGCATGTGGTTTTGCTGCATTTTCATCGATAGCTACTATGGGATCAAAACTCAACTCATACTTACCAAAATCACCTAAAAACCCTTTGGCTTTATGGGTCAAGGTATATTCATTTTCACCTATGCCATTTGCATTAAACTCTTTGGCTAGCGCCTTAAAAGCTTTTGCACCTAGTTTGGCTGCCTTTGCAAGTATCTTCAATTCTTCATCACTTTTGATGATACGCTTTTTATGCGAGAAATCTAACTCTTGTTTAAACATCACTTTAGAGTGAGAACTGATACGCTCAAATCCTGCTACAGTCCATTCTTTTGGATCAAAAATAACCTTTTTAACTTTAGATTTTTTGAGCAAAGAGACTGCTTCTGCATACAAATCCCTGCTGATAACAACTGTTGCACCTTGTACATACTCGGTTGCATCAATGGTATAACGACTATCTGTGATAAAAAATGCTTCACTTCCCAGAGAAAGATAGAGTGCATTATCACAACTGTAGCCACATTCATAGTAGATAGCATTTTCATCTTTAAGCATATAGTTCATGGATGACCTTTAATTTATATTTAAAAATTGAAGTATATCCCTCCTCTGAGGGAGAGGAGAAGTATAAAATTATTTTTGCTGTGCTGCTTGTGCTTTAGCTTTCTGTTCTTTCATCGACGCTATTTCTGAAAGCATTTGCGTCATACCTACCATCGCCAAGTGGTAACCAAATGGTCCCATGCCAGAGATTTGACCTGCACATACAGGTGCTGTAAGTGAAGTGTGTCTAAACTCTTCTCTTTGGTAGATGTTTGAAAGGTGTACTTCAAGTGTAGGTATCTGTACCGCAGAGATAGCATCACGAATAGCAATAGATGTATGTGTATATGCAGCAGGGTTAATAATAATACCATCAACATCACCGATACACTCTTGGATACGATCTACGATCTCACCCTCAAAATTGCTTTGAAAAAATTCAATCTCAGTTTTATTTTGATCAGCAAATGCTTTCATTTGTGAATGGATATCTTCTAATTTCATAGGACCATAGATATTTTGTTCTCTAATTCCTAGCATATTGAGGTTTGGACCTTGGATAACTACTATTTTCATTTTCTGCCTTGTTTAGTTTATTTGGGTATTATTTTATCTAAACTGTATTAATATCTGCCGATAATATAGTGAATAGAAACTACATATCTAGAGGACTTGACACTTTACCCTTATTCATCTCTGCTACCACATGCGTATAGACCATAGTAGTTTCAACACTTTTATGACCTAAAAGTTCTTGAATGCTTCGTAAGTCTATACCACTTTGCAAAAGATGTGTAGCGTAACTATGTCTAAATATATGTGAAGTAACCCGTTTATGTATTTGAGCTTTTACAGAAGCCTGTTTAATGTTTCTACCTAAAGTTTTTTCATGTATATGATGTCGTCTAATCACTTCACTTCTTGGGTCTTTGGCTACATTTCTCATAGAAAAAAGAAACTGCCATTTAGTTTCAAACTTTGCTTTAGGATATTTTCTCTCCAATGCATACGGCATATAAACACTACCATACCCATCTGATACATCTTTTGCATGTATGCCTTCCACATAATCAACTTGTGCTTTGAGTCGTTGTTTTATGGCTTGTGGGAGCGGCACAGTTCTGTCTTGCAGGCTTTTGCTATCCCATATATAAACCTTGTCAAATCCAAAATCTATATCTTTTATACGTATATTTAAAGCTTCGCTCATACGAAGCCCACAACCGTACATCAAGTAGACTATCAGCTGATACGTTCCAGTAAGATTATCTATGACTTTCTTCACTTCATCTTTTGTCAGTACTTGGGGTATGTGTTTTCTCTCTTGTGCCCGAAGTGCTTGTATATTCCAAGAACTTATATCTATCCCTAACACTTCTTTATAGAGAAATAATATAGCTGAGAATGCTTGATTTTGAGTACTTGGTGATACTTTTCTTTCTACAGCAAGATAGGTTAAAAATGCTTCTATTTCAGGTTTAGCCATTTCTATGGGATGCTTTTTGTTATGAAAGAGTATATAATGCTTTATCCAACCTACATAAGATTTTTCTGTCTTTATACTATAATGCTTAAAACGTATTTTATCACGAACAATATCTAGTAGTTTCTTCTTTACTTCCATAATATACTCCTAAAAATAGCAGGACATTATGTCCTGCTATTGCCAGAAATCAACAAATAGAGGAACACTTTGTCCAAATATTGGCTCATTCCAGACTAAAAGGACATAAGCAATCTTAATAATTGTATAGTTTTATTAAGAAAAATAGTAAAAGTATGTCATATTGGCATACTCTTGGAAATAGACAGACATTTTTGATATACTACTAATATGAAAAATACAGTAATAGTGGGACATAGTGTTCCCCTAATAAATAGTTAGGCAATCGTAACGATGAAATGGATCGCTATCCTGTTGCTGGTTACTTCTAGCATTGCAGCCGCAGAAACTGAGCTAGAGTTTCACCTGTGCTCGTCTTATGTGCAGAAGTCGGCAGTAGGTGAACAGACCGAAGGTGGCTGGCCGGTTTTCGTTGAATTGACAGGGCTGGGTGCCAATAGTTTTGAGAATTTCACTGAAGCAAACGTTGGCAGAATGAGCCGAATTTTTGTCGATGGTCGCCAGTTCTCGAGGGCGACGATATGGATGTCAATTTCTGGGGGAAACGTATATGGAAAATTCAGTTCCCGGGAAGTTGCCATGGCATGGCAGCGAACATTGGTAGACGAGTTACCTTCTGCTCTGTGCGGTGCGAACTGAGAAATGCCTAACCAAGCATTCAAGTTCGTTCCCGGCCTGGCGGCCGTCCACCGGACGCCCTTTTCGTTGCACTACAAGGGCGCCGCTTAATTTGGCGTTATATCAAGGAAAAGCATGAACAAGATTACAAGTAGTATTTTAGTAGTGACACTAATGATTTTTAGTGGATGTGCTAGTAAGTCAAAAATTGAAAAGGTTTCTCAAAGTAAATCTCATTTTGATGATGCCGTCTATGAAGGTCAAAATTTTTACGAGACTGATAAAAGCCATAACGGCATTCAATATAGAGTTTTTCATCAAGCTTCAACTGGTTTTAGCGGAACTGGTGGAATACGAAGAAGTGCAGAAAATAGAGCAAAAAGTTTTTGTAAAAAACTAGGTAAAAATAAGACAATGGTCAAGTTATCAGAGCATACTGCAAAACCTCCTTATATTTTAGGGAATTTTCCAAGGATTGAAATAATTTTTGTTTGTGAAGATAAAGTTGAAAATACGAACTCAACTAATATTCAAAGTGACAAATATGAACAATTATCAAAAATAAAAAAACTATATGATGATAAAGTATTGACAAGAGAAGAGTTTTTAAGTGAAAAAAAGAAAATCTTAGGAAATTAAAAGATATAACAAGTACTTGGAGAGAAATAGGAAGCCAAAGCGCGGCTTCCTATTTCTCAAGATAAACGTTAGACATACAAAGGAGAAGTAAAATGTCATTATCAGATATAGGGAGTTGGGCTAGTATAATTGGGTTAGTATTGGGTTTTATTGCAGGTTTTGGAATTTGTAAAATTACTACAAAAAAAAATAATCAAAAAAATAAATTTTGGTCATTGTTTACACTGGGTAATACAAAGCAAGAAAATAATAATAAGCAATGATGCAAATGTTTAATAGTATAAGAAATTATATTCAATTTGGAAACAATACTCAAACAAACAATATTTTAGTTAATCCAAAAATTGATACATCAATTAAAAGAATAGAAAAAGATTTTTTCGATGGTAATTTTAAGCAAGCAATAGATGATTTAGATTCATTAATTACTGATAATAACAATGAATCTTTAAAATCAGTGAAATATCAATTGCTACTTCTAAAAGCAAGTTATTTAATGCAATTTAGTAAGATGGATGAGTTTCAAGAAATTATTGAATTCATTGAAACAGAATATAAAAATTTTATTGAAATTAAGTTCAAAGAATTTAAATTAACTTTAATGGCATTTAATAAAAATGAAGAGTTTTTTGAATTTTCAAAACAATTAAGACTCGAAACTCCAAACAGCAAACCGCAAGGACATTTTAATATCGTATTTTACTTGAATAGTGGTGATGTTCCAAGAGCGAAAGAAGTATTTGAAAAAGAGATAATAAATACAAAATATCGAGATAAATTATTGTTAATTGGTGGACATATATATTCTAATTTGTATGAATATGCTGAAAATGAAATAATTAATTTTGATAATGCGGATAAATACTATAGAGAAGCAATGGAAACGGAAAAATTGAGTTTTCTTGACAAATTACAAATTCAAGGATTTTATGCTACGTATTTATTAAATAGCAACTTTCAAAATAAAATACCTAAAGAAGACCTGCTTTTTAGTGTTGAAGATTACAAGAAATCTTTAGATGTCGTTTTAGAAAATGAAAAATATTTTAATGTTGATTATATGAAAATAGCAATTGAAAATTATATTCATATGCTCGTATATCTCGGTTTAAAAGATGAATATAATGAATTTTATAAAAAGCATGAAAAGAATTTATCTATAAAGCATTATATACAATATTCTGGAGGAAATGACACAGAATATGAACATAATAAAATTCAAGAATATATTTTAAGTAATCAAGAATTGAGTGATTTATTAGTTTATTCTTCTTTGATTTTAAATAGTTCAGATACAAATATTAAAGAAATTATAAAATTTCTTCAAATAAATATGAAATTTTTATATGAACATAGCTTTATCTCATACGTTTATGTAAAAGGTCAGATTTTGTTAAGTAATGAGATTGAAACTGATCTAATAAAATATTTGGAAGAGCACAAATATGATGATTTAGATACTCTATTAGCTTTTGTTGAAACATCTCATTATATTCATGCTGAAATTTCCAATAAAAATATTGATAAACTTATTGAGCTTAGTTTGGATGAGAATACTCTACAGGCTAGAATTTTAGATGTAATTATACTATTGAAAAAACTTAATAGAAGAAGAGAATATCTTGATTTGGCACTAGCTAAACAAGGTATATTTAATAGTATCATTTTTGAAACTTTAAAAATATGCGACAAAGATGAAAATCTACACTTTAAAGATTTTGAATATTTCATAAATAATATTTCAAATCAAGATTATTATAGTGCGATAATTGGGAATATATATGTAAAACACGATAGACCTGAAAAAGCATTTAATTATTATTATTTGGAAAGCAAAAGAAATGACAATATTGAAGCTATGTTTGCTTTGTTGCAAGTTACATGGGATTATTATAATAAATCACTTAAAATTTTTGAAAATTCTAAACAAAGAGAAATTTTCAATTTATTGATTGCTAAAAAAGAAGGCTTAACTCTTGAAAATTTGATTTTTTTATTACAATATTCAATACATATACTAAAGGACACAAGGCAAATTTTACCTATTGTAAATCAAGAATTATTAAATTTAGATATACAAAACTTGGATAATAAGATAAAAATAGTGTTGTCAAATATATTCACTCAAACAGAATTTGGCTTAGCTGATTATAAAGATATATTTTTATATGATGCAAATTTATGCTTGGTACAAAATAGATTTCTTGCAAAACTAAAAAAGCTAAAATGGTCAAGTAAGCCTAAAGAGTTAACTTTGAAAGATTTTCAATATCAATTTAATGAGTTTTGCAAGAAGTCTATTGGTAAAGTATATTTTAAAAATAACTACACTGTTTTAGAAGAAAATGAAAGGAATTATGGGTTAACTTCTATTGACGATGATGAGTGCTTTTTAAAAAAGCAAGATGATACATATAAAGAAAAATCTCTTTTTCATAGAGTTGTTGGACCTTTCGCATTTAGATGTGCAAACCCAAATATGACTTCTTTGACAGTAAATGAAAATAGTGAAGATCCATTATCTGAATTTTTTGAATTTATGGATAATAGAACTAATAACACTAAAGATTTATTTAGTAGATATAGTGAAAATACATTTCAAGGATTATATATTTTATCCCAAAAAAAATATATAAATTATTTTACATTAATCCCTTACTTATTGAACAATGAAAATATGAATTTCAATAGTTTACACATAAATTATTTGCCCCAAGAGAGAAAGAAAATATTAACATTGTCTTCTATTGTTTTTTTACATGAAATAAATCAATTAGAAGTGGTATTGCAAAGAGATGACATTGTAATACAACAAACTTTAGTTAATTGGTTGAAAGATTATTTACAAAATATGGATTACACAAACAGGCCACAAGATTTTTCATACCTAGATGAAAAAGGGCATAAATTTATTCCTATTACAGACGAAAGTATCGCAGAAGCTAAAGAATTCAAGAATGTACTGTTGAACATTACGAAGAGTATTTTAAAATGCAAAATAATTGATGATACTTCTGAAAATCTGCCAATCAAAGAAGCTTTTTTAACTTTATCACCACATGTAGGAGTTCAGGAATATCAAGCCTTAGCATATTACATTAGTCATAATTATCAAATAATATCTGAAAATAATATTTTTGATATGTTATTTGATGTGATGAAATTCAATAAAAATTTTATTAGTAACTCTATGGCACTATTAACAGAAACATTAAAGCGTGATACCTATAGAGGTCTAATTACTGGTTTACACATGAAAAAATATAAGTATGTTTTAAATGAAAACTATGTAGATGGATTACTAGATTTTATGAAAAAGCATGATATTTCAAATTTATTAGATGAAGAAAAAGAACTTATCAAAATAGCAAATAATTATGGATTTTTAGACAAAATAAAACAGTATTATACAAATAAATTTAAAGTTTTATATCCAAAAACAACCTTACCAATAAAAATTAATTTTGATGAAAATATAGAAAAGATTTTTGATTTTATTGAAATTAAGATACAAAATGTCTAACAAAACAGAGTAGCCAATAAATTACCTAGTGGCAATTTATTGGCTATCTTCAACCGTTGTCTGATGAACACAAAATTTTTATAAAACTTATAAATACAAATTTTAAAATTACAGAAAATACAATTTAACTTTTTTAGTAGAACAAATTAGCTATAATAAGTATTAAATAAAAGTATTGCAAATTGTCATACTTTTTAAATAAATTTATTTTTAATGATATACTTTTCTAAATTTATAGGAAGTATCATGAAAACACCAAATTTATTTAGTTTATATCGAAGAATTGAAGAGCAAAAAAACATGAATATGAAAATGTCACAAAATCATTTTATTAAAACAATTGAATTATTTGCTGGTGTTGGTGGATTTCATATTGGACTAAAAAATACTAAAATAAAAAATAAAAAATTTAATATAGTTTGGAGTAACCAATGGGAACCTTCAACTAAAATACAACATGCTTCTCAAATATATGAAAAACAATTTGAACATACAAATCATTCAAATGAAGATATTTCAAAAGTGAAAGTTATTGATATACCAGATCATGATATGCTTGTAGGTGGATTTCCATGTCAAGATTATTCTGTAGCAAGTACATTAAAAAACTCACATGGAATAAATGGTAAAAAAGGTGTTTTATGGTGGGAAATCTATAGAATACTTCAAGAAAAAAAAGATAAAGCTCCTAAATATTTATTATTAGAAAATGTTGATAGATTACTAAAATCTCCTGCTAGTCAAAGAGGTAGAGATTTTGCGATTATACTGTCATCTCTAAATGCTTTAGGCTATGCTGTTGAATGGAGAGTTATAAATGCTAGTGAATATGGTATGCCCCAAAGAAGAAGAAGAGTATTTATTTTTGCTTCAAAAAAAGACACTAATTTTTATAATAATTTAAAAAATAATTCTATTGCTGATAATTTAAATACAAGAGGACTATTTGCTAAAACTTTTCCTATTAAAGAGATGGATAAGAAAAAAATAATATCAAAAAAATTAAGTGATGACTTAGTAGATATCACAGATAATTTTAATAAAGAAACACCAAAAACTAATGCTTTTTGGGAAACTGGATATATGATAGATAGTGTTTATCATACATCAAGAATAGAAGTAGATTATAATGGTAAATATTCTGTTCTAGGTGATTTTTTACAAGAAGAAAATAGTGTGCCAAAAGAGTTTTATATTAGTGATAAGGAATTAAAAAAATGGGAATATCAAAAAGGTTCAAAATCAATAGAAAGAGTGAATAAAACTACAGGACACAAATATACATATTCAGAAGGTAGTATGGGATTTCCAGACTGTTTAAATAAACCTTCACGAACTATAATTACAGGTGAAGGAGGTGCTAGTGCCTCAAGATTTAAGCATGTTGTAAAAATTAATGGTAGATATAGAAGATTAACTCCTATTGAACTTGAACAGCTTAATATGTTTCCAAAAAATCATACAATAGGTGTTACAGATACTAAAAGAGCATTTTTAATGGGTAATGCTTTAGTGGTTGGAATTGTTGAAAGATTAGGGAATAAAATATTAGAAGAAATAGACTAATATGAATTTACGCAGAAATTATGATAATTTGAATATAACTTCTATATTAAAGTATGCTAATAAATTGGTTGGTAAAACAATAAATAATATTATAATATCTTCTCCCTATAAAAATATCTACAAAACAAAAGACAAAGGTAATATTGGAAAAATAATTGAAAAACATTGGTTTGATATAGAACCAAATAATTCTCCTGAACCTGATTTTGATAAAGTTGGTGTTGAACTTAAAATAATACCACTAATACAACAAAGAACTAAAATTGCTGTAAAAGAACGAACAAAAATTTGTAGTATAGATTATAAAAAACTAGTTTGTGAGACTTGGAATAAATCACATGCTAAAGAAAAACTAAATAAAGTTTTATTTATATATTATTTGTATGATAAAGATAATATTAAAAATTCACTAATTAAAAAAATTGATTTATGGGAATTAAATCAAGGTAATAATGAATTTATTATTAAATATGATTGGCTAAAAGTTCAACAAAAAGTTAAAGATGGTTATGCCCATGAACTTAGTGAAGGTTTATGTAAAGTTTTAGCACCAGCAAGAAGTGGAAGCGGCGGTAAAGATAAAAATGGAAAACTTAAAGATTTAGTTATTCAACCTATTCAAAAATATAGCAATGATGCTTTAAAAAGGTCATTTTCTCTTAAGCAATCATTTACTAATCAACGATGGAATGAATTAAATAAAAAGATTAAATATGAATCAATAATTGATTCTTTAAATATTAATGAATTTGATAATTTTGAAAATATTATTTTAGAAAATATAAATAAATATGAAGGTAAATCAATTCAAGAACTATCAGATATATTTTCTCTTAATATCAGTAGCAGAAGTAAAAATCAAATAGCTACAATTATAAAAAAATCAATAGGCTTCAAAAGTGTTAAATCAAATATTAAAGAATTTGAACAACTTGGAATAATGGTTAAAACTATTAAAGTTAGAAAAAATGATAATTATCCATTTGAAGCTATATCTTTTCAAACTATGAAATTACAAGAACTAATAGAAGAAACTTGGGAAGAATCAACTTTTAAAGAATATATTAATAAAATTTTATTTGTTCCAGTATATTCAGACAATAAAGACTCTACACTTGAAGAAAAATATATAGGTAAATCATTCTTTTGGTCACCTTCAATTAAAGAAGAAAGCATAATTGAAAAAGAATGGAATCAATATAAATCTGAAGTTGCTAATGGTCAATGCAAAATACACAAAGTAATAATTAATTCAAAAAAAGGCTTTAAAGAAGTAAGTGAATTATCAAAAGAATCTGAAACCTCCAAAATCCATATGCGACCACATGGAAGAGATTCTAATGATAGAGATAAAGATAGTTTTGGCAACAGTATAGTTAAACAATGTTTTTGGTTAAATAAGAGTTTTATACAAAAGTTATTAAATAAAAATAGTTAACTATCATATCAATTAATCAGACAACAAATCAGAGGAGATAACAAGATTACACTGCGAAAATATTAAGCTTTTATTGTGTTAAGTTGGATACATAAAATTAAAATATTTCTTGCATAAACCCATCTTGTCTCTCACTTTAGCCGTTATGTGACAGTGTAACCTATTGACATTATGAATAAAATTGAATATAATAAACAATATAAATATTCAAAGGATATTCAATGAAAACAGTTACAATGAGAGTTGATGACTCCATTTATGAAATGATTAAACTTGCGGCAGAAGGTCAGAAAAGAAATTTATCTAACTTTATAGAATTTGCAACAGTGCAATACTTAACATCTTCACAATTTGTTAATACCAATGAGATGGAAGAAATTAGCAGTGATGAAGAGCTTGTTCAGAACTTAATGAATGGTTTAGAAGATTTTAAAAATGGTGACTATAAAATTGTCTAAGTTTCAAGTAGCAGAAACAAAAATATTTGAAAAGTCTAAAAAAAAGATAGATAAAAAACTATATGAAAAAATCAAAAACTTTGTTTATCCTCAACTGAGAGAAAACCCATTTTATGGTTCTAATATAAAAAAATTAAAAGATAATTTAGAGGGATATTATAGATATAGAGTTGGAAACTATAGATTATTTTATCTCATTGAAGATGAAAAACTTATAGTCGTTATTGTAGATTTTAAACATCGCCAACAGGCATATGATTGAACACATAACAAAACAGAGTAGCCAATAAATTACCTAGTGGTCATTTATTGGCTAAAGTCAACCGTTATACGACGGAAGGATTTGATTTACATGGAAGCAAAAGAATGGATTATGATTGTATCTGTAATAATTGTAGTTACAGGTTGGTTTATTAATAGTCATTTAAATCGAAGACATGAAATTTCAAAAAAAAGACTAGATTATCGTCTAGAGACTTTACATTCATTTTTACCTGTTTATTTATCAATTACATCATCCCAACAACCTTTTAAGGATGACAAAAAAATTAAATGATAAAATTATTCAAGCAAGAGTTAATTTTCAATTATATAGTTACGAAGATGAAATGTCATTATTTAATCAATTTGTTGAAGCAATTGAAAAAGCAGATACAAACGAAGCAACAAAAACAATAAATAAATTGATTATGCTCACTCGGAGTAGAATCAGAAGTGAATTAAAATTACCTGATTTCACTTTATAAAATCAGTAGCTTGTTAAACGTATAACAAATACGTGGAGATAAATATGGCACAAATATATAGTAATCGAATTAAAAAAATAACCTTTAACATTCCTCTGGAACTTAAAGAACAAGTAGTCACCTTAAAAGAGAAGCTTCATGTTTCTTTAGCACTTGAAGATAAAAAGTATATGTCCGCATTACACTCAACTATATAAAAGAAAGATAAAGAATGAAAATACTCTTAGCGGACTACATCTATACCCCAAACGCTTTTATACAAAATCAAGCTGTTGCATTTACTAATACCATCAAAGATATTGATACTTTGGACGTACTTAAAGCTAAATACCCTGATGCTGAGATCATACAAACAGAGCCAAATTCTGTACTCTACCCTGGGTTTATAAACACGCATGTGCATTTGGAGTTTTCCGCCAATAAAACATCTTTAGCCTATGGCTCTTTTATGCCTTGGCTTGATACTGTCATAGAACACCGTGATGACCTTATGGGTGCATGCGACAATGCATTGATGATGCATGAGTGTGGAAAAATGATGCGTTCAGGCATCACTACATTTGGAGCCATTTCAAGTTTTGGAAATGAACTTGAAGTCTGTGAAAAAACCCCTCAACGTGTTGTTCTTTTTAATGAACTCATAGGTTCAAATGCCATGTATGCAGATATGATGTATGGTGACTTTCAAGAGCGTGTCAGAGCATCACAGTCATGTGACCCAAGCTCTCGTATTACCCCTGCTGTTGCTATACATTCTCCCTATTCTGTACATCCTGTTCTTTTACAAAAAGCAGTCAATTTAGCTAAACAAAACAAACTGCCTCTAAGTGCACATTTTTTAGAGTCTCAGGCTGAAAGGAAATGGTTGGAAAAGGGAGAAGGAGAATTCAAAAGCTTTTTTGAAAAGTACTTCAACACTTCTATACCTGTAACAAACATAGAAGAGTTTATGCACGCCTTTGACACCTATCCTACACACTTTACTCACTGTGTACAAGCCAACAAAGAGGAGTTAACTTATTTGGCAGACAAGGGACATTCTATCGCCCACTGCCCTCGCTCCAACCGTTATTTAGGTGGTGGAAGACTTGCCATAGAAGACCTCACTCTTCCTTTTTCTCTCGCTACGGATGGACTAAGTTCAAATGACTCGCTAAGTATCTTCGATGAACTTAGAGCAGCACTTATGTTGCATAATGAGATCCCCATCCATGTACTCTCTAACAGATTACTCAAAACAGTCACTTCTGATGCAGCAGACATATTAGGTTTAAAATGTGGTAAAATAGAATTAGACAGATTTGCAGATTTTGCAGTAGTCACTCTGCCTGAAGCACCGAAAAGAATAGAAGAGTTAGCATTGTGGAGTATCCTGCATACAAAAGAAGTCTCGGAAGTGTATATTGAAGGAGAACGATACGATATATCTTAAAATGATATATCGTGTGAAATCTAAATGTTATTGTTTTACTGCTTCAGTAGGTATACGCATAATATTTCGGGGTACGAATTCCACTTTATCTCTCATGAAACTTTTTCATCTCTAGATCATATTCTTCTATAAATTATACAAAGATTGTAGTAAAAATGATATTAAACCCTTATTTTAAATGCTCCACACTACAATTACATATCTACATAGACAGTTGTGATATAATTCATACTTAGAGATTTTTACACTAAACAGTCCACATAAAATAAGAAAATATAAAAGGATTAGAAAGATGATACGTATATTAAATGCACTACTTCAGAACGAAAAGGATATTACTTATGTTTAACACTATAGGAAAAGTCGTCAAATGGATAGGTCAACACTTTATGGGAATGCTTTTTTTACTCATCGCTTTTGTTGTCCTTATGCCAACTTCCACTACGCAACTAAACCCGGCCAACCTACAAGAGATACAACTCGTAGGTCCCATCATGAATGCTGATGCCATACTGAAAGAGATAGAAGAGATACAAAAAGACCCTAAGATCAAAGGGGTACTGCTCAGTGTGAATTCACCTGGTGGTGCTGTTCCGCCTTCCATTGAGATAGCATATGCTATCAAAGCCTTAAAAGAGCATAAACCTGTTGTTGCCTATGCTTCTGGCATTATGGCAAGTGGAAGTTATTATGCATCTATCTATGCAAGTACCATCATTGCCAACCCTGGCTCTATCGTGGGGTCAATTGGAGTTATCATGGAGAGTGCCAATGTGGAAGAACTGATGAAGACTATTGGTATTAAAACACAGATAGTTAAACAAGGTACATACAAAGAAGCCGGTACACCAACCAGAGAGTGGACAGCAGAAGAACGCGCCGAACTGGAGAGACTCACCAAAGACACTTATGATCTTTTTATCAAAGATGTAGCAAGTGCCAGAGGGTTAGACATAAAGAATTCAAAAAATTATGCTGATGCACATATATTTTCAGCTAAGAGAGCCAAAGAAGCAGGGCTTATAGATAGTGTGGGTGTGAAAAGTCAAGCCAAAGCAGAAGTTGAAAAACTCGCAAAGGTTACAAAGCCCGTGTGGAAAGAGAAAGATAAACTAGAAAGCTTTATGGAACAGTTTGTCACTAAAAGCATGATGCAGTTACAAAGTTACTTTTACGGGTTAAAATCTTCATTCAATTACTGAATATCAAATAAAATCTTTTTCTTACCGAAATCTATACTTACCCTACCCGAAGATCGTCTCTTCGGGAAAGTAACTTTTAAAGTATTTTGGTCAAGAAAAGAGGCTTTGATGCCTCCTCTGGATCTATAACTGTATAAGATGTCTTTTTCTGAATCTGGGACCATATACAGCAGAGCTTTTGAACCTGCTTGTACCGTTAATCTTGTCTGACTTTTACTAACCCTATAGATTTTCTCTTCAGGGTTTACTGTTCTAAAGGACCAAGACTTTTTTACTTTATTCTCATCGGTAAAAGCTTCAAATACAGCAGTATATATAGTGTCAAATTCTAGTCTTTTCAGTGGCATTAGCGCAAACTCAAGCTTGGTCAAAAGATGGTTGTGATCATTGTTGTGTTGGAGTATCTTGGTTTCTTTTATCTCTTTCCCTTGTGCATCATATAAACGAAAAGATTTTAATTTTGCGTTTTTATAGTATAGAGGATTCAACTGTACAGAAACAGGGAAACCACTGACTTTATAGCCAGGCAGAGGGGCTGGAGATTCATTATAAAAAGCAGGCCAGACATTGGTTTGTTCATTGTAGGGATAAAGTATTATATCTCTATTTTTTTGTCGTATTTCATCTTTTTTTTCTTCAAAAAGTGATCTAGGTACCATCTTGGTACTTCGCTTACAAATATTTTTCATATAATACACACCATTTGTCATCGTAAAAGATTTCTTACAAAGTTTTGAAACACTTGAAGAGCCAATATTATAGATATACGCATGTTTTATTTTTCTTTTTTTCTTGGTCCAGGCGAAGCCAAAACCTATCTCATCTTTATCTAAATTCAAAAATACGAAACGGTGGTAAATCGCAGAAAAAAGATTGTCTATAGATTTTTCCTGCCCTACTGTATTGACAGAAATATTTTCCATCACATAGCTAGAAGGATACCCTGCTTCTATAACTCGTTCTGAAGGTGTAGTTCCAGTGTATGAATATTTGCCTTTTTTTTCATAATGACCGTTTATTTGATTTTCTATGAGATATTTGGCATGGGAAGTAGCTGCACCTTGCAAAGCTTTATTGATTTGCAGTTTGATGAGTCCGGCATGCACTCTAATATTGTTGAGATATGCTAAGCCATCTTGTTCGTTATTGGCTTCAAGAAAAACCAATGAAAGAGCTATAAAAAGATAAAAATGCAGAAACGTATGTTTCACAATAACTACTTACAGTGCATTGGCTGCTTGTAAGAAGTCTTCTGCGATGACCTTAGGATCTTCCAAACCTATTGAAACACGGATAAGCCCTTCATGCACACCCAAAAATTTACATGCTTCGTCATCGAAATCACTGTAAATTGTACTTTTCATATGAAGCGCAAGGGTTCTGTTATCCCCTATATTAGCTGTTTGAATGACAAGGTTCAGTTTGTTTAGAAGGACATAAGCTCTTTCTTTTGTACCACAATCTATGCTCAATAATGGGCCACACCCTTGTGCAAAATCTGACTTATATCGTGCATGTTCATGACTTGACGCCAATGAAGGGTGATTTACACTTACACCTTCTGGCAGTTGTGCATCAAGTAAAGCAGCTATTGTTTCAACACTTTGATTGACTCTCTCTACTCTGAGGGACAGTGTTTCAAGGCCTATCATCGTCATGAATGAACCAAAGGCATTTGCCGTCATACCCATATCGCGGATGGCACGTTTTTTACAAATAGGTATAAAAGCTTTTTTACCCATCTTTTTTACTATTTTATGTACATCTGCATACTTGTTGTTTAGAAGTTTGTCCCCCTCCTCTTTGACGGCTCTAAAAACTGCTATACCACCAAGTGCAGCAGAGTGCCCTGACATATTTTTAGTCGATGAGTGTACGACAATGTCTGCTCCCATAGTAAGAGGTCTGAGTAAAAGGGGTGTGGCCGTATTGTCAATCATAAGCAAGGTCTCATATTCGTTACATAGATCAATGATTCTTTGAATATCAGGAAGCGTAAGACTTGGATTCCCTACACTTTCCATAATGACCATCTTCACACCTCTTTGAAGCGTAGATTCGATGTGCGCAAAGTCATCTACTTCACAAAAGCTGTTACTGACACCAAAACGTTTCATGGTGTCATTGACCAAAGAATACGTTCCTCCAAAAAAACCGCCTATACAAAGTATCTCATCACCTGTGCCTAAAAAAGCTGTTGTCACCATAGAAAGTGCACCCATGCCTGAAGCTGTTGCGATAGCACCCAAACCACCTTCCATCTTTGCAACGATAGACTCAAGTTTTGCGTTTGTAGGATTCCCTACTCTTGCGTACAGTGGTAAGTTGACCTCTCCTGCAAAAATACCTTCTGCCTGTTCTGCATTTTCATATCCGTATGCAGCTGAAGGTGTAATAGTGGGTGCGGTCGGTCCTACTTTTGAACCTACACTTTGGACAAGTAAGGTATTGAAGTAATTAAAATCTGTAGTATTGTTCATGGTTTGCTCCTATATTGAATAATTGAGTGTTTGATTGGCTTTGAGTTGATAATTCCTAAGTTCAGAAAGAGGAATTTCAAACACAGTTGAAACTTTCTCTTTTAAATCGTCCCAAAAGAATTTAAGTGCTTGATTATCTGTTTGATAGTTGTCAGAAAAGATATCTGATTCTAAGATAAGCACCACATCTTTAAGTGTAATATTCTTAAGACTTTTGGCAAGTTTATAACCTCCGTTCGCACCTTTAATGCTCGTGAGAAGACCCTGCTTTTTTAGTTCTAAAAGTATCTGCTCTAAGAAGTTCTGTGGGATAGAAGCATTTGCTGCTATCTTTTTTATCTTAAGGACTTCATTGTCCGGGATCGAACCCAACTCTTGAAGTGCAGCGATGGCATAAATTGTTTTACTTGATATTCCTATCATTCTCTAAAAGACCTTTACCAACTTGTATTGCGTAGTATATCTTACATCCTATACAAAAATCGAATAATGTCTCAAGTAATGCACCAATTAATAAAATAACCGCTATCACTGTAGCAAATGTCGCAAATCCTGCAACAAAAAAGACTACAAGAAACAACGAAGTTATCAGCCCAAGATAAAGAGCAAATCTTTTTGGTGATTCATCACAAAGTTTAGGTGCTATGCCCCATCCTGTAAGTACAAAGTTGCCAATAATTTGAAACGGACTGAATTTTGTTTGACGCAGTGCTCTCACAAAAAAATCAAATAATAATACCCATGCAAAAAAACTCTCTTGTATAACGAGAAATATCATAGTAAAAAGTGCTACTTGGAAAGAAATGACTCTTGCCATATGGGAGTCAACTCTTCTTGTAGATATTGGACAACTTGGAGACATATTCTTTCCTTTCATATAAATAATTTTTTTAAGTAAAGCTCTTTTGCTAAATTGACACTATATGTATTAGCACCTCTAAAAACCCTAGAGTATTTTACAACATTGACTTTTTTCTCAGCTTGCTTATTAAGCATATAGTGGAGACTAAAATACTTAAGAAAAATGTGCAATGCTCTTGTCCGATATAAATATCTAGGGTTTTTACAAGTGCTTATTTCATTCTATGTGTGTATATTAGCCAAATATATTTTTAATGTCAAGTAAATCTATAGGTTTTATTGTATTAAATATTTTCATGTCTAAAATTATCTGATATACTATTGCACATCCGGTACACAGGGGTAGGTTATAATAACCGTTAATTTGTTACGGTACAAAGCAAAGATAGGAGATAATATGCGTATTATACTTTTTACATTATTGGCTGTAGGCTTGATACAGGCACAAAGCATTCACCAACTCATCGATCAATCCATAAAAAGTCACCCTTCACTCAAAGCAATACAACACCGCTTGTCTGCAATGGATGAGCGTATAGAGGGAAGTCAAAATTTCTCTAATCCTGACCTGTCTCTTACTATCAATGACATACAGTTTGGTGACCCCGTAAATAGAGGTTTAGAACCTATGCAATTTCATGCCTTAAACTTTAAACAAAAGTTTCCATGGTTTGGTAAACTTGATGCCCGTAAAACTTTTACCCAAGCACAAAAGTCTGTCATATTCGATAGCTATGAAGCAGCTAAAGTAAAACTGGCTCTTGAAATACGCATGACTGCTTACACGATAAAAGAATTAGAAGAGCGCATACGTATCGTTAATCGCTATAAAGGTGTGGCACAACAAAATATTGATTTATATACTTCCTATGCCTCTACACAAAAGACAAGTCATGCCAGTAGTATGTCTGCTAGTCTACTACTCACAACAGTAAAAATAAGAGCGGAACGTTACAAAGCGATTTTAAAAACGCAAAAAGCAAAACTTAAGTACCTTGTACAAGGAAAAGTAAGTTCTATCTCTGATAGTTTACGTATGACAAAGCCTCAAGCATTAGGTAAATATCTCTCTAAATTAAAAAACAATCCTAACTACCATATGAAACTATCACAGCAACATGTTGCAGATGCAAATAAAGCCATACAAGACTTAAGCATCAATCCGGACCCTTATGTGCAGCTGGGGTACTATAACCGTCAAGAGTTTCCAGACTATGCAACTATTTCAATAGGGGCTTCTCTACCACTTTATGGTACAGAAAAGTTAGCCGCAGAAGCAGCACGAAAAGAAGTATTGGCAGCAAGTAGTGCCTCTTTAGATTACCGGTACTCTCTTAAAAGTGAAATCGAGATCATGCATGCAAAACTTATAGAGGCATATCATATTTACTATATCATACAGGATGAGAGCCTACCACAACTCGAACATATGTTTGAACTCACACAATCTAGCATTCAAAGTGGTGGTGATCTCTTTGCCTATACAACACTCTTAGAACAAAAACTAACGCTGGAAGAACAACGTACTTCTATCAAAGCTGAATACTTACGTACACAAGCCAAACTTAAATCACTCACAGGAGAACTATAATGTTCAGAATAATACCCCTCTTTTTACTTCCATTCATCCTACTTTCCCAAGATGAAATGAAATGTAATACAGGGAAATGTAGCGGTAGCGACAAAAGTAGCATGAACAAAGAAAACATCTCTTTAGTTAAACCCCCAGAGACAAAGGTTACAGTAACGCACCCTCAAAACCAAAAGACAGATGAGACTAAAGCTACTGTAAAACAACTCTTCAATGTAATAACCATTAAGGTAGAAAAACGCTCAAGTGCTTTTGAACAAGTAAACTATGGATACATCGTTGCACAAGACTCTCGAATGGTTGATGTACTCACTAAATATGATGGTTTTGTAGAAGATCTTTATGCGGACACCCTCTATAAGAGAGTCACAAAAGGTGAAGCTCTTGCTAAAATTTATTCACCAGAAGTCTACCAAGCAAAACAAGACTACCTTAATTCACTCAAGTTTAATGCAAAAACATCTATGCCTGCTATGCTGAAAAGTGCAAAAACAAAACTCAGATTACTTGATGTGAGCGAGGAAGAGATAGACCTTATACGAAAAGAACAAAAAGCTGATGCCTATACAACCATTCATGCACCTATATCTGGATGGATCTTTGAAAAAAATGTCAACCAAGGTACTTCATTCACTACAAAAAAGAGACTTTTTCTGATTATCAATCTTGATAAAGTATGGATGGAGGTAAAACTCTTCCAAAATGAACTTAAAAAACTTGTTTCACTAGAGCATTTCAGAGTGCAAGCCAAAGGTATAGAGACAAACTACCTAGCAGAAAAATCTCTCCTCTATCCTATGCTTGATCCAAATGAAGCGACTGCAACATTGAGACTCAGCTTAGATAACGATGACCAAGCTCTAAAACCAGGGATGTATGCTACCGTACGAGCTTCTGCCCCGCAAGAGAATCGTCTGGTCATACCAAGAACAGCTGCTATGCGTAAAAATGGTATTTGGTATGCTTTCTTAGCCACAGAATTTAAAGGCGAATATGAGCCTCTACAAATCAAAGTACAGCCCTTAGATAATAAAAACTTTGTAGTTCTTAGTGGATTAAATGAAAATGATATTATCGTCAACAATGCACTCTTTATGATGGACGCTGATGCACAGATCAACGGGCTTTATTTATGATTGAAAAACTTATATCTTTTAGTGTAAAAAACCGTTTTTTGGTCTTAATGACAACTATTTTTCTTATATTTGGTTCTGTATGGGCGATTAAAAATACCCCCCTAGATGCACTTCCAGATCTCTCACCTCCACAGGTGATAGTCCAAATCACATGGAAAGGACAAAGTCCTGAAATCATAGAAGACCAAGGAACCTACCCTTTGGTTTCACAATTTCTTGCCATTGCAAACATCGAAACGGTAAGAGGTTTCTCCACCTATGAAAATGGATTGATCTATATCATATTTAAAGAAGGCACTGACCTCTACTGGGGTCGTACACGTGTATTGGAGCAACTCGCTTCCATACAGAGTGAACTTCCTCCTACTATGGAAATAGCCTTAGGTCCTGATGCTTCTGGTGTGGGGTGGGTCTATGAGTATGCACTCACTTCGCAGACTAAAACCCTTGCTGAGCTACGTACATTGCAAGACTACTTCTATAAATTTGCACTTATGGGTGTAGATGGAGTAAGTGATGTCGCAACCATAGGTGGGTTTGTACCTACCTATCAAATCACTGTTAACAACGATGCTTTAGTACAATACAATCTTTCTATCAAAGATATATCTCGTACACTCAAAGAGAACAACAACGACACAGGTGGTCGTATTGTTATTCAAAATGGTTTTGAGTGGATGGTGCAAGCTAAAGGCTACATACAGGATTTAGATGACATACGTAAACTTGTTGTCACGACTAAAGATGGTGTGCCACTGACACTTGATGATCTTGGTCGTGTGGAGATAGTACCAAGCGCTCGTCGTGGTATGGCAGACCTCAATGGTGATGGTGAAGTTGTGGGAGGTATCGTCATGGTACGTTATGGAGCAGATGTCTACTCTGCCCTTAAACGTATCAAAGAGAAGATGAAAGAGCTTAAAGTAGAAGGGGTCGATGTCGTCACTACTTATGACCGTTCTGAACTCATAGAAGCTTCGGTAGAGACACTACAGCATACACTCATTGAAGAGAGTATCATTGTTGTGATTATCATTGGACTCTTTCTCATGCATTTTCGTTCAACACTCATTATGTTTATTGTGCTGCCTTTAACCATCGCTTTGCCATTTTTAATGATGAAACTTTTTGGTATAGGCTCCAACATCATGAGTCTAGGAGGGATTGCCATCGCTATCGGTGCGATGGTCGATGCTTCTATCGTTATGATAGAAAATGCCCATAGGTCCATCCATAAAGCTGAACATAACAAAGGTACACAACTTGACAATGCAGAACGTATAGCAGTCATTGTAAAATCTTCACAGCTTGTAGGCCGTCCCATCTTCTTTGCTTTAGCCTTGGTTGTGGTTTCTTTTCTACCTATCTTTGCACTTAATGGTCAAGAGGGATTGCTCTTTTCACCTTTAGCCTTTACAAAAACCTTTGCTATGACGGCGGGGGCACTACTTTCTGTGACACTTGTTCCTGTACTGATGATATTTTTTATTAGAGGGCGCATCATTCCCGAATCAAAAAACCCTCTGAGTCGTTTTTTCATTTGGCTCTATCACCCTATTTTAATCTATGGATTAAAGCTCAAATATCTGGTTATTGTAGTAGCTATTGCCCTTCTTGCTTTTACTGTGCCTCTTTATGAAAAACTCAACTGGGAGTTTATGCCTATGATGGATGAGCAAACGATGATGTATATGCCTGTGACCCCTTATGGTATCTCTATAGACCAAAGTAAAGCCCTTACACAAAAGACAGATAAAATCATCAAGTCTTTTCCTGAAGTTGCCACAGTCTTTGGTAAGAGTGGACGAGCAGACTCTGCTACTGACCCTGCTCCACTAAGTATGATTGAAAGTATCATCACCTTTAAACCTAAAGAAGAGTGGCGTCCAGGCATGACACATGAAAAGCTCGTGGCCCAGATGGACGAAGCTCTCCAAATTCCTGGATTAGTCAACTCATGGACCTACCCTATTAGAGGGCGTATTGATATGCTTCTTTCAGGTATTCGTACTCCTATCGGGATTAAACTTTATGGTAAAGACGCAGAAGGTCTACAAAAAATTGCTCAAGAGATAGAACGTAAACTACGTGACCTCAAAAGTACACAATCTGTCATTTCGGACCAAGCAAGTGCTGGTTTCTTCATCGATATCAACATAGACACGGAAGCCTTACAACGTTATAACATCACAAAAACACTCATACAAGAGTATACCTCTGCTGGCATTGGTGGTAAGGAAATTACTACCATGTATAAAGGTTTAGAACGTTACCCTATTGCTCTTCGTTTTGAGGAAGAAGAGAGACGTAACCTTGATGATATACGTAACATTCAGGTCAAGACACCACTAGGCTTCGTACCTCTCTCAACCTTTGCAAAGGTAGAATATAGAGAAAGTGCTTCTGTCATCAAATCTGAGATGGCTACGCCTGTGACCTTCGTGTATATCACACCACAGCAAGGCATGAGTGTCGTCACTTACAAAGAAGAAGCTATAAAAGCATTGGCTGATTTAAAACTACCATCAGGATACTACTTCGAATGGGAAGGACAATCAGAATATCTTGAATCTGCTATGGAAAAAATGAAATGGATTATACCTATAGTGGTATTGGTGATTTTTGTACTTATCTACTTCGCACTTCAAAGTATAATTCCAACCCTTATTGTCTTCTTTACCTTGCCCTTTGCATTGGTAGGAGGACTCATCTATATACAAATGTTAGATTTTAACATGAGTATTGCCGTCATTGTTGGTTTCTTAGCCCTGCTAGGTATTGCCGCAGAGACTGCCATCGTTATGATAGTCTATCTACAGGAGAGTGTCAATGAAATGCGTGCTAAGGTAGGAGATGCCTTTAATGCCAAAGACTTAGATGCAGCTATTTATGAAGGTGCTGTACAGAGGCTTAGACCTAAACTGATGACGGTTTTTGCCATTTTAGCTGGGCTTCTTCCTATTATGCTTACCTCCGGTGTAGGTTCAGAGGTGATGAAACGTATCGCAGCACCGATGATGGGTGGAGTAGTTACTTCTGCTGTACTTAGCCTCCTACTCATACCTATCTTTTTTGAAATGCATGAAAAATATAAATTAAAAAAAATACTTAAGGATCGAAAATGAACATAAAAATATTCACAGTCACTTGCCTAACAATTGCCCTACTTTCAGGCTGTAGCGATAAAGAGAAGACCAAATCACCAACAGTAGGCGGTATGAAATGCGGTGCGAGTATGGGTATGGGAAATGGTTCCGCATTACTTGTAAAAAAGAAAATGAACATGCTAGATCAAATGACAGAAGAAGACAATAGACGTGATTGTGTACTTAAATCCAAGACAACAAAAGAGCTCTATGCATGTGTACGTGTTTCAGAGACAGGACGGCTTAGTACAAAATGTGCTGCAGATAATGTCAAACCAAAAGAAGTGCCTAAAAAGGAAATATCATCTATATCAAAATGTGAAAGTGGAAAATGTAGTAGTGATATGTAAAAAAAGTAAAGAGAAGAAAAGAAGAGTTATTCAAAAGCCAAAAGGCTTTTGAATTTAAAGTTTTTAGAAAAACTTATTTCATTGCTGCAATATGATCTGCAACAGCTTTGATAGTAGCATCATCCATAGAAGCAACTTGACCTTTCATAAGACCACCCATACCATACTGGTTAAGTGTACCAGCCTTGTATCCGTTCAATTGTTCTACAGTTTTAGCAGCATCTTGACCTGTAATGATTGCAGATTTGCCTAGAGCAGCTTTTTCACCGTTTGCACCATGACAACCAACACATTTAGCGTAAGCAGCAGCACCATCAGCCATAAGTAGTGTAGATCCAGCAAGTAACATTGCGATTGCAAATTTTTTCATTTTAATTCCTTTAAATTTATAATTTTTATTAATAGATTTATAATCAAAACCTCTTATTTAGTTAATTTAATATTATAACATAGCTAAATTAAAGGTATAGAGTAGAACTCTATACACTAACTATTTAACAAGATGGTACGTTACCCGAATCGCTTGCATACTCATAAACAAAATCATATACATCAGGAATGTATTTAGTTCTTATTTTTGCTTTAGGACAGATTTTAGTAACCTCATCCGCAAATTTACCAGCTTCCTGGATAGTTTCCCACTGATTTTGAGTATGTTTTCGAGCAAATTTGGAACCATTCATGCCACAAGGAGCTTTAAGCTTCTTAAGGTAAATCTTTTGACCTCTCTTTACATCCGCAGATGCTGTTGATGAAAGTAATGTCATACCTAGTAAAGCAGCGACTGCTAATTTAGTAAAATTATTCATTTATATCCTTTTAATTTTTAGATGAAGTATAATAGCACGTAATTGTGAAAGTATTGTGAAGTACTTGTAGAAAGATGAAGCAGAATGTAAAAAACTGCTTCAAGAAGTTACATTGAGATTAACAGTGTGGGACGTGTGAACCGCCTTGACCATATTCATAAGTAAATTCATAAAGATAATCCCACCATGATTCTCTAATTCTCTTGATGTTTAATCTGGGACAAATTTTCTTTGTTTCTTCTTTAAAGTCGCCAGAATAATAGATTTCCTCCCATTCACTCTGCGTATGTGTTCTTGCAAATCTTACGCCAGAAAATCCACAGTATTTTCGAAGCTTCCTTTTAAAAACCTTTTGTCCTTTTGCTAAGTCGTCAGCTGAAGCTAAAGTAGTTGTACTAGCCATTGTAAATGCCACTAGAGTGAACGCTGTTATTAATTTTTTCATGTAAATCCTTATCATTTTATAATTTAACCTTATCCAAAGTTATTGTAACTACTTCAACTTATTAAAAACCTTAAACTTATCCCAATATATATCTAATGCCTCATCAATGTCACTATCATTCAAGTTACTCTTCTTTTTAATGCCATAACTATCAATAAATAGATCAGACATTACTGAGATTTCTTTTAAAGGATATTTTAAATAATGTTTCATCCCGGCTTTCACATTTTCTTCACCACTATAGACAAGTAAATAACGCATAAAGATACGCTGTAATGAGATGGGTAATTCTTTATGGCACTCAACACAATTACGCTCATAAGCATCCTGTGAAAATAAACCTGATACCAATACTATACACAAAACTATAGCTTTCACCATGTTAACACCATACTTGTCCCCTTTCCTTCTTTTGAGTTTACTTTTATAAAGATATTATATTCATCTAATATTTTTTTTACAATGCTCAGACCAACACCAAAACCACCCTCACTGTCATTAAACCTCAGATATCTATCAAACATCAAAGGTATCTTCTCTTCATTTATACCAATGCCGGTATCCCAAATAACCAACATGCCTTCTCTTAATTTTATACCCACTGTACCGTTACGTTTATTATATTTAATCGCGTTAGATATAAGGTTATCTATGACTCTGGTAAATTTACGTCTGTCCATAGTAATCTTAGCTTCTTCCAAATCTAAATTGCACTCTAAGTGTTTTGACTCTGCCAAGACGGAAAAATATTCCGCTCTATCATAGAGAAGTTCTTTGATATCTAAATCTTCATCATGATTCTCTTTTTCCTGCTCTAAAGTAAGATACATTAAATCTTGGTAAAGTACAGAAACTGTTTTAGCGGCAATGTTAATACGTGCAAGTTTTTTCTTATTTTTTTCTACCATGATATCGGTATCCATCATCTCTATGTTTGCCAGTATAGCAGAGAGTGGTGTATTAAGTTCGTGAGTTGTATCTTTAATAAACCTATCCAACAGTACGATAGCATCACGCATCGGCCTTAAAAATAATTTAGCAAGGTAGAGTCCGAAAAGCATAAAAAAGACAAAGATAGTAATCCCATAGCCTATGATACTTTTCCATATCTCCCCTCTCCATGCACCACTGTCTTTGACTTCTATGATGAGATACTTTGTCCCCAAATAAAACTCATCTAGTGTCTTCACCAAATGTATGTGCCTATTAGTGATATATATCTCTTCATCAAAACGCACATTTTCATCTTCCAGTAAGGAAAATATTTTCATGTATTCCAGGTCATAAATAGCTGATTTGAAACGGGGATCACGAGGATAATCTGTTCTTTCATCAAAAAAATGATGTAATACTTTAAGTCTTCTTGTTTGTATGTAAGCATATTTCGTCAGCATAGCACGCTGATCAGAAAGCATCAGTTTTTCTTGACTTTGATAGTAAAACAGTGAGAGCAGCGCAATCATAAATGTAACCATCGCTACATACAGTGTTAGAAATCTAAAAAGAGATTTCTTCTCACTTTTCAGCAGTGAATTTGTAGCCTTGTTTTTTGATACTAACAATTCTGTCCTTACCTATGATTTTACGAAGATTCTTAATGTAGGTACGAAGTGCCGTGTCACTGGGTTCTTCATCAAAATCCCACAAATGTTTATAAATACGTTCATGGACTATCACCTCACCCTCATTTTTCATAAAGAGTTTAAGAAGCATAGACTCTTTATGTCCCAAAGATACTGTTTTAGCATCGATAATAAGTTCATTGTTCTTAATGTCATAGGCAATATTTTTTGAAATCTCTATCAACTCTTTTGATTCATGATAAAAAGCACGTTTAATGAGTGTTTCTATACGTATTTGTAGTTCTTTAAGTGCAAAAGGTTTGCGTATGTAGTCATCACAACCGCTATCAAAACCTTTTTCTAAATCTTCTACAGAATTTAAAGAAGTGATAAAAATAGCAGGTGCTACCACATCATTTCCTCTGGCTTCTTTTAAAAGATTAAAGCCATTGATGCCGGGTGTATTTACATCTAAAAGAAGCAAGTCATACTTACTCTCGTAAAGTTTCTCCTGTGCCTCATACCCATCATAGACACTTACCACATCATACCCTTTCTCTTCCAAAAACTCTGTGACCGTTTCATTAAGGTTGGCATCATCCTCCAGTAATAATATTTTACTCATCTACAGAGACTGCTTTACCCAGCTTTGTAGTCTAGTTGCACTCAATGCCCCACTTAATCTATCCACTTCTTTGCCATTTTTAAATACGATAAGTGTTGGTATGCTCTGTATACCATATTGACTGCCCAAAACTTGCTGCTCCTCTGTATTGACTTTTACAAACTGTGCCTGAAGTGGCATCGCTAAAGCAGCTTCTTCAAAAGCAGGAGCCATCTGAAGACAAGGACCACACCAAGGTGCCCAGAAGTCTATGATCACAGGGATGTCAGAATTTGCTATAAAGACACCAAGTTTATCTGCATCAACAGAGACAGGCTTACTCGCAAGTAAAGAGTTCTTACACTCTCCACAGTTTGCTTTAGCATAAGACTCTTTTTTCGGAATACGATTTATTTTGAGACAATGTGGACATACAACATTAACATTCATAAGAAACACCCCATATTTAGATTAGTTTTTAATTTCTTAGGTATTATAGCAAATAAAGTAAATATAAGGAGAATAAAATGGCAAAACAAAAACTCATACTCGGTGGCGGATGTTTCTGGTGTACTGAAGCAGTATTTGAATTACTTAAAGGGGTAATTGATGTGGAGAGTGGTTATGCAAACGGGCATACGCCTCACCCAACATACGGAGATATCTGCACTGGAGAGACAGGATATGCAGAAGTCATCAAGATCACATACGATGACAGCATCATCACTTCTGACACGCTAATGGATATATTTTTTGTAGTCCATAACCCTACAACTCTGAATGCTCAAGGTGCAGATAGAGGGACACAGTACCGTTCAACCATACTCTATACAGATGAAGAGACCAAAGAGGCTGCAGAAGCTGCTATGGAAGCTGCACAAAAAGATTATAAAGACCCTATTGTCACTATTATAGAACCTTTAGACTGCTACTATAAAGCAGAAGCTTACCATCAAGACTACTACCGTCAAAATTCTATGCAAGGGTATTGTATGGCTGTCATTCCACCCAAATTAGCCAAACTAAAAGCAAAATTTGGAAAAAAGATGGCGTAGTTACTTCCCAGCGAGAGGATTGTCACTGCGTTTCTTGACTTTTCTCTCTTGCTCTTCACTTACATTTGGTATGGAGAACTCCACTTGTCCTGCGATAACACACCCTTTACATCCTGGGTCACAATGATGTTTAAGTTTTAAACACCACTCTTTATCATCACCGTGTGTGCCCATATACTGACACCCCCAACCACTACTCATTTTACTCCCCTAGTATCGTATCTCAAAACCATCAGTTTCAAATTTTGCATCATTAATGATTTTATATTTAATGTCATCTATACTACTCAATGGTGAACCTTCTTTAAGTAGCTGCATAAAAGTATCAAAATCATCATCAAATATTTCAGCTACGACTTCTACTGTACCATCATCAAGATTTTGTATATAGCCCTTAAACTGTTTTTTCATCATAGCCTGAGAAGTGAACTTACGATAAAACACACCTTGTACTTTTCCAAAGATGAAAAACTGATACCATTCCATTATTTGTGCCCTCCATATTCTTCTTTTAAGTTTTGTAAAAACTCTAAAATACGTTTTTGAAATAATATATCTTCTTCACTATCCATACATTCATGTAACTTTAGAAGAAGATCCATATCTATCTTTTCTGCAAAACGCTTTACCTCTTTCGTCTCTCGTGCAACGAGTTGGATGAGGTGTTCAAAGTTCAGTCCGTTATTCGTAATGATTTTAGTATGATACTCATAAACAGCATCAATAAGATATTCCGCTCTGTCCAGATCATCACCATAAATACTATGTGCTATCTCTTTCAGCTTCTGTTTTTCACATTCGCAAATCTCTCCGTTAGCAGAAACCATCAATGTTAAAATCTTTGCTCTATATTCTAAAGAACTATGATGGTAGACCAATAACTCTCTAAACATTTTCATTATATTACGTCTTAAACTTTTAAACAAAATTATATCCTCATACATTCTTAACACTATTTTAACAAAATAATACTATAGTTTTATATTATTTACAAAAGAGGCGGGATAAATGGGCAATATCGATTTAATTATCATCTTAACAACAGCCTTTTTAGGTAGTCTTGGACATTGCATCGGAATGTGTGGAGGCATTGTTGTTGCATATTCTTCTACAAAGATAGATCAAAAATCAAGTTATCTACAACAAACCTCTGCACACTTAGCCTACAATCTAGGTCGTGTTACAACATATACTATTTTAGGTGGTATATTTGGTTATGTAGGGCAAGTCCTAGCGTTTACCCCTACTACTAAAGGCTTATTGTTTGTTCTTACCGGTATACTGATGATACTTGCAGGTCTTTCACTCATCGGAAATCTTAAATTTCTAAATTCGGCAGAGTGGTCCGTTTCCAAATATGCCTGGTACCAAAACAGCTTTAGAAAACTAATGTCAAATCAATCTTATGGAAGTTTTTATCTTTTAGGCTTGCTCAATGGTATCATCCCTTGTGGACTGGTATACTCTTTTGCTATTTTTGCAGCAAGTACTGCAGACCCTTTTGCAGGTGCTTTGGTAATGGCAACCTTCGGACTGGCTACCATCCCTGCACTTTTCTTTTTAGGCTTTCTTACAAAGTTCTTACAAAAAGGTTCACTGCGTGGTACTATGATGAAACTGGCCGCCCTACTTGTCATCTTATATGGAGGGATCACTCTCAATAAAGGCTACAATTTCATAGCACATCCCGATACGATGAAAGAAAGAATGGACAAAATGCATGAAGGAAGCATGGATGACACACTCACCGGACAATTTAACGGCATGAAATGTGCACCGGGAAAATGCGGATAGACCTGATTTCATAGCCAAATAAACAATCTAAAACTCTACATTATTTTGATATAATTCCTCCATGAATCACATTAAAACCTATGCATATAACCATACCCCACTCAAGTTTGATTTTAAACAAACAATCGAACGATTTTTCGTTGAAGAAATACCTCTTTACCCTTCTACCGGTACAGGGAACTATCTTATACTTAAGATCAAAAAAACAGATATGAGTACATGGAAACTCATTACCGTCCTAGCCAAAGCAACAGGTCTGGAAGAACGTGACATCGGTTATGCAGGACTTAAAGATAAAAGTGCAACCACCATACAGTATATTTCGCTTCCAAAGAGGTACGAAAAAGAATTGAACAAAAACCTCACCACAGAGAAAATTGAAATACTTGAACGTACCTACAGCAAAGCACCCATCAAGATAGGCCAACTCAAAGGCAATCATTTTTCTATAGTCTTACATGATATTTCAGAACAAGAAGCGAAATTTTTCAATACCACTTCGAAGAAAATGCAAGTGAACGGCATACCAAACTACTATGGATATCAACGTTTTGGGGAAGACAGCCGTTCATACTTACAGGGTAAAGAGATAGCTCATTCAGGCAAACGTCTTAAAGGAAGTAAAGAAAAATTACTTGTCTCAGCTTACCAAAGTTACCTCTACAACAAATGGCTAAGTTCAAGAGTAAAACTCTCTTCTGTTATCACTGGCAGTAAAGTTGAAGAAGCAGCAAAAAAATTACAATTCCCACTGGAACTTGTTAAAGTCTTAGCCAAACAACCTCAATTTTTCAAACTCTTTATAGGTGATGTGATCATGCCTTACCCTTATGGGAAAACCGATTTTGTTAAAGATATGCAGCAAAGTGCACAAGCATTCGAACAAAAGAAAATCTCCCCTACAGGACTGTTATGTGGCGCCAATGTAATCAGAGCTAGAAGTGATGCCTATCATCTCGAAGAAGAATATGATGATACGGAGTTAAGTAGTCTAAAAGGTGACAGACGTTTTGCCTGGATATGGCCTAAAGAGGTAGAAACGAAGTATGATAATGAAGCCAAAAAGCTTACGGTTGATTTCTACCTTCCTAAAGGGTCATATGCTACTACATTTTTAGAAGAGATCGGAAAGTTCTCTTTGAAAGAAATATAAATAATATATAATAACTGAAACAGTTAACAATTAAGCGTTAGTGAAGATCAACAGAAGGTCATAGCAATAATAAATTTGTCTATGATTGTACAAAATTCATATAAAATTATTTCAATAAAGGTATAATATCTTATCTAATACATAAGGAAATATTGATGCAATTTACATTTGGTGATTATAATATAAGAACACATGAACTTGATCAGAAACTCTCTGTTCAAGTTACGTCTGAGTTGGGTGAGGTACATTTGAATAATAATGACCAGCGTACAAATGACTTTCCTAACGAAGTGTGTTTTAATATAGATAACCCTACCCAAAAACCTGAAGAAAAAGGGTTGAAAAGATTTGCTTTTGGAGACTATACTTTTATCTTGGGTATCAATTATGCAGGTGAACTTTTTCTGTTTCACAGCGTAAAACTCTATGTTGGAAAGAAACTCATCGATGGTAAAGATACATTGGCATTGGCATTTTTAAAAGACGCTAAAGCGTAACACTTCTTAAAACTTTCATTTCTAGTGTTTCCCGTACCCATGTTCAACATGTGGACGGGAAACACTTTTAACGATGACAAACATGAAGGAGTAGCGGATAAAATGGGATAAGATAGCAGTGCTGACTTTTTAATATCTATCTACACCACAGTTCAATGAAGAAATAGTATTCAGTGTTTACCCACTGGAGTATTGGGCACCGTTTAACTCAAAATTATTTCCTACCTTTCCCGCGTTTATTATCTTTCTTATCTACCTTTGGCTTTGCTGTATCAAACGTTTTAAAACCATCCCGTTTAGTGGTTTTTCGTTTTTTGCTTTTAGGGACAGGAGCAATTTTTGTTTTCTTTTTACCAAAAGCCCCATCTGTATTTTTATGTTCGTTGGGGTTTTTTCGTGCACCTTTTTGTGTAGGTATCATTTCGGGTGCATAACCTTCTAGTTTCTCTTTGGGGATGCTTTTACCCATAAGACGTTCTACATCTTTAAGTGCTACCATCTCCAAAGGTGAAATGAGTGTGATAGCCAGACCTTTGGTACCTGCTCTTCCTGTCCGACCTATACGGTGTATGTAGTCTCCCGTCACATGAGGAATATCATAGTTCATGACAACACCTAAAGTGGGTATATCCAAACCTCGTGCTGCAATGTCAGTCGCAACAAGTACACGTACTTTTCCTTCTTTAAACCCTTCTAATGCCCTAGATCTTTCTCCTGAACTTTTACCCCCATGAAGGACTGCTGTTGTAAGTCCTGAAAGGTTTAATTCTTTACTCACTTCATCTGCTAGATCTTTTTTACGTACAAAAACAAGAACTTGCTTGTAATTACGTGAACCTATCAGGAAAGAAAGTAACTCCGTTTTCTTCTCTTTATCTACAGGATAGACTATCTGTTCTACCGAATGTGCAGAAGTTCCCATACTGTCTACTTCTATCAGTTTCGGTTTTTGAAGTATTTGCTCTGCCAGTCTTTTTACAGCCCCTGAAAGTGTAGCGGAAACAAATACATTTTGTCTTCGTGATGGAAGATGTTCCAATATCTTGCTTACTTCATGGACAAAACCCATATCCAAAATGGTATCTGCTTCATCTAAAACTAAGTAGTCAACACTCTCAAGGTTAATATTTTTTTGTCCGATATGTTCTAGGAGACGTCCACTAGTAGCAACGATGATATCTACACCAGCCTTAAGCCTATTGGCTTGTGACGTTAAATTAGCGCCACCATAAAGTACAATACTTTTCAGAGGGAGATACTTTCCATACGTTTCTATACTTGCATGGACTTGTTTAGCTAACTCTCGTGTAGGCACTAATATGACTGCTTTAGGATAATGTTGACTTTCTACAAAACTTTTACTTAACTCTTGCAGTATAGGTAGTGCAAACCCAGCTGTCTTACCTGTACCAGTCTGTGCACCAGCCATGATATCACGATGTGAAAACATAGCGGGGATAAGTGCTTTTTGTATAGGTGTGGCTTCACTATATCCTTTTTCCTCAAGTGCCTTTAAAATTTCTGAAGATAACCCAAGCGTGGCTAATGACATATAATTCCTATCTTAATCATTTTATTTTTCATTGTATAATCTGCGATTCAAGCGCATTTTGAGCTTTGCAACTTCTCTCATGTCCGCATCACTGTCACTTTCATCAACAATTTCAACACCAAGGATAGTCTCTACACAATCTTCAAGTGTTACGATACCCTCTGTCTGGTCATAAGAATCAAGCACTAAAAACATATGATCTTTTTTCTTAATAAACAGATCAAGTACTCTAGATACAGGTAAATTTTCAGAAATTTTAAAAATGTTTTTTTGTATTGTATTTAACGCTACACTGTCATCTTTAAGCCCTTGTTTAAAGATCTTTTTAGTCATTACTATACCTGTAATATTTTCAATGTTTTCATCATAAACAGGTATTCTTGAAAATTTAAATATCGCTGGTTCATTTTCTATAATATCTTTAATACTTTTACTTCCATCTAAGGCATACATAACTGTTCTAGGCGTTAAAATCTCTTTGATCTTGATCTTATCTAAAAGCAGTATGTTTTCAATAATATCAGATTCTTGTTCACCCAGTACGCCTTCACCTTCACTATGCAATGTACTTTGGATAAGTTCTTCTCTACTCAAACTCATAGTATCTTGATTTTTACTGATACGGTTAGTCACAAAAAGCGTCAATACAATAATAGGATAAGTTATCCATATAAAAAACCTAATAACATATGCCGCAAAAGGCGCTAATCTCTTCCAATACACAGCCCCAATCGTTTTAGGAATAATCTCAGAGAAAAATAAAATAGCGAAAGTTAAAACGATGGAAACATAAAAAACTGCTCCTACACCATAAAGACTCTCCGCTTGTGCTCCCACTGCTGCTGCACCAAGTGTGTTAGCGATGGTATTTAAAATTAAAATAGAAGCAATAGACTTATTAATATCCATTTTATGCGATTTTAATAGTGCTCCTACCGTGGGACGTTCTTTTTCAAGAACTGAAACATATGCCATGTTTACAGAAAGCAAGACTGCTTCTAAAACTGAACAGATGAACGATATCACCACAGCCAAAGAAAAATAGAGAATTAACAAATTCATGTGTTTAAAATTACCTTTATAATAATATTATGGTTGCAAGACCCAAGAAAGAAAAGAAGCCAACAACATCAGTCACAGTTGTCAGTATCACTGTACTACCAATGGCTGGATCAACTTCCAATTTTTTGAGTAATAATGGTACCATGGAGCCAAAGAATCCTGCACTGAGCAAGTTGATAATCATAGAAAGTCCAATCACAATACCAAGCATACCCTTATCGAACCATATAGAAGCTATGATACCCATGATTATAGCAAAAATGAGACCATTTGCAAGCGAGAGTATGACTTCTTTTTTTATCGTACGAAATGCATCATGTGTGTCAATGTCTCCAAGAGCGAGTTGACGTACAACAACGGTAAGACTTTGTGTTCCAGCATTACCACCCATTGAAGCTACAATGGGCATCAAAATAGCTAAAGCAACAAAGCTTTGTAGTGTTTCTGAAAAAAGACCTATAACCAAAGAAGCGAAAATTGCCGTAATAAGATTAACACCTAACCATACTGCACGTGCCTTACCTGCTTTTAAAATATCTTCATCTTCTTCTGCATCATCATTTACCCCGGCCAAGTGATACATTTGATCTGTGGCATGTTCATTGATGATGTCATAGATATCATCTGAAGTAATACGCCCAAGCAGTTTTCCCTTGTCGTCAATAATAGGCAGGGTAGAGAGATCATACTCTTGAAATTTTTGTACGATATCCCGAATATCATCATGGTCACGTCCAACAATGGTCTTGTACTTTTCAGGATTTTCCTCAATATTTTCTTGTAACGTTGCATCAAAATTAAAAATAAGAAGATGGTCTAAGCCTATACCATAACGTAAGAAATTTTCTTCATCTGTCACAAAAAGATAATTTACCTTTTCAAGTTCATTATTTCTTCTCAGTTTAGCAAATTCTTTAATCACATCATGTACAGTATCATGTAAAATTGCCGTATATACTTCTACTTGCATATACGCACCTGCTTCATCTTCATCATACTGCTTAAGTTTTAAAATGTCAGCTTGATCATCTTCATGCAACTCGTCAAAAACCGCTTTAGCTATGTGCGAATCAACTTCTTCTAGCTCTTGCATAAAGTCTGTTTGATCATCACTTTCTAGTTCGGCCACGGATACTGCAATTTCTTTTGCTGTAAAAGACTCAATGACATCTTCAAAATATCTGTCTGGTAGTTCAAGTGCAATATCTGCAATCAGCTCTTTAGGTATGGCTAGTACCGCTTCATCAAAACTTTTTTCATTTAAATCTTTAAGAAGATTGGCTATTTCTGAAGGGTGTAGTTCATCGTGAGGATGAGCATTTAAATATTGTGTGAGTTTATCCATAGCCTATTCCTATAAAGAGATGTATTGTGAAATTATACTTTATTAAATAATAGAATGGTTGAATTAATAAAAGAGTGCTAACGTCTAGTGTACAAACAGACAGTCAAACAAGTAAGAAAATACTTACTTGTTTATTTTTCTGGAATATCACACTTTTTAGTGATGATACAAGCTGGACAAAAATTGAAAAGTCCCGCAATAAGTGGAATGGCTCCAAGATAAAACCATTGATTTCCTGAGTATACACCATAAGAGATAAGGCTTAGTCCCAATATAATTCTGATTGGTCTACATACTGATCTCATTTTATTTACGTTCATATTATTTCCTTTAATAATTTTTATTAGTATAACTATACAAAAATATTGATTAAAGAAGAGATAATCACTCTTATTGATATAAGAGTGATTTGAAAAAAAAGCTTGTATTAAAGTTGAGGACCTGCAGACGAAAAGTCAAACTCTCCACGATTATTATCATAACGGCGGAAGTTTTCCTGGAACATACCCGCGAGCTCCGCTAGCATTGCATCATACTCATCTTTATCTTTCCATGTGTTTCTTGGATTAAGTACAGCAGTTTCTACACCATCCAATGTTTTAGGTATAGCAAGATTAAATGTATCAAGTGTTTCAAACTCTGTATCTAAGATAGCTCCACTTAAGATACCATCTATACAAGCTCTGGTATTTTTAATACTCATACGTTTACCTGTACCGTAAGGACCACCTGTCCAACCGGTATTTACCAGATATACATTTACACCATGTTCATCTATCTTCTCACCAAGAAGTTTAGCATATACAGTTGGATGAAGTGGTAAAAATGCTTCACCAAAACATGCTGAAAAAGTAGCTACAGGCTCAGTAATACCTCTCTCAGTACCAGCAACTTTAGCCGTATATCCACTAAGGAAGTAGTACATTGCCTGTTCTTTAGTAAGTTTACTTACAGGTGGCAATACACCAAATGCATCCGCCGAAAGGAATATAATGTTATTTGGATGACCTGCCTGCAAATCCTTTTTATGGTTTTCAATGTGTTCTATGGGGTAAGAGACACGTGTATTTTCTGTTTTAGAACCATCCGTGTAGTCTACAATACCATGATCATCTGAAACCACATTTTCTAAAAGCGCATCTTTAATAATTGCACCATGAATCTCTGGTTCTGACCTTTCATCAAGGTTGATGACTTTTGCGTAACATCCGCCTTCAAAGTTAAAGACACCATGATCATCCCAACCATGTTCATCATCACCGATAAGTGCTCTTTTCGGATCTGTCGAAAGTGTAGTTTTACCTGTACCTGAAAGTCCAAAAAAGAGGCATACATCTTCATCTGTACCTACATTTGCCGAACAGTGCATAGAAAGTTTACCCTCAAGAGGTAACCAATAGTTCATCATAGAGAAGATACCTTTTTTCATCTCACCACCATACCAGGTACCACCGATGATAGAAATATTATCTTCTACATTAAACACAACAAAAACATCTGAATTCAATCCATGTTCTTTGTACTTTTCATCTACTGTTTTACATGCATTATATACAGTAAAATCTGGTTCAAATTTTTCGAGTTCAGACTCTGTAGGACGGATGAACATATTTTTAACAAAGTGTGCCTGCCATGCTACTTCAGTAACAAAACGTACAGAACGCTTACTTGCAGCACTTGCTCCGGTATATACATCTGTTACATAAATGTTCTTACCAGAGAGTTGAGTTAATGTAAGGTCAAGAAGTTCTTCATAAATCTCTTTATCTATCTTGGAATTTACATCACCCCAAGCGATATGTTCATTTGAAGGTGCCTGATCGACAAAATATTTATCTTTAGGACTACGTCCTGTGAAGATGCCTGTATCACACATCGCTGTGCCTGATGTAGAGATCTCACACTCACCACTGTTTACTTCGTGCGCTTGCAACTCGTCATAACTTAAGTTATAGTAGATATCTCTGATATCTTTCAATCCTAATTTATCAAGTTCGTTGGGCGTTTTAGTACTCATAACTATCCTATTTTTCTTTTATTTAAATATAGACAGCAAAACACCTGCTGCTACTGCTGAACCGATAACACCGGCCACATTTGGACCCATGGCATGCATAAGCAGAATATTACCAGGTTTTTCTTCAGAACCAACTTTACTTACAACCCTAGCTGCCATCGGTACGGCAGAAACTCCCGCTGCACCTATAAGCGGATTGATAGGCTCTTTAGAAAACTTATTCATAAGCTTAGCCATAAGTACACCCATAGCTGTTCCTGCTGAAAAGGCAAGAAGTCCAATAACCATAATACCCATTGTCTCAGCTACTAAAAATGAATCCGAAGCCAATTTAGAACCAACACCAAGACCAAGGAAAATAGTAACAATGTTAATAAGTGAGTTTTGCATCTCATTCGAAAGTCTGTCAACCACACCTGACTCTTTTGCAAAGTTACCAAGTGCAAATGAACCCATAAGTGGTGCAGCATCAGGCAAGATAAGTGCGATCATCATGATAACGATCAGTGGAAAAATAAGTTTTTCAAGTCTATTTACTTTTCTTGTTGATTTCATAACAATTTGACGTTCTGCTTTTGTAGTTAATGCTCTCATTATAGGTGGTTGGATCACTGGAACCAATGCCATATATGAATACGCAGCAACTGCGATAGCTCCAAGAAGTTCAGGTGCCAATGCAGAAGCGATAAAGATAGAAGTAGGACCATCTGCCCCACCGATGATACTGATCGCTGCAGATTGTTTAAGGGTAAAGTCTACCATTCCAGTATACTGAGAAAGCGCTGCTGCACCAACCAATGAACCAAAGATTCCAAACTGAGCAGCTCCACCAAGAAGTGCTGTTTTAGGGTTAGAGAGAAGTGGCCCAAAGTCCGTCATCGCTCCAACACCCATAAAGATAAGTAGAGGGAAAAATTCGTTAGCAATACCCATATTATAAATAATACCCAACATTCCGTTATCACCTGTCATATTGGCTATAGGTATATTGGCCAGAAGACCACCAAAGGCGATAGGTAAAAGAAGAAGGGGTTCAAACCCTTTAGCAACAGCCAGGTAGAAAAGAATAAAGATGATAATAAACATAATAAGTTTACCCCAACTTTGAGCAAAATGACTCATCTCTTCACCATGACCGTTTACGACACCGTCTTGGGGGTTTACCATTGCATTAAAACCTGTAGTTTCAAAAAAACTTTCAAGAAGTTGAGTAACAGACTTGGGTTGATACGTTTTTTCAGCTTCCTGAGTAGATACAGCCGGTGCTTCATGCACGCTGGCCTGGACTGTTGATGTGAGTGCTGTAAAAGCAAACAACATCGAAAGTAAAAGATGTTTGAGCTTCATGCTTACTCCATTGTGGCTAAAAGTTGGGCGTCTGCGACCGAGTCATTGACACTGACATTTATTGAAGCAATTTTACCTGCTTTTGGTGCAGTAATATCAATTTCCATCTTCATAGCTTCAAGAATCATAATAACATCACCCTCAACAACAGTCTCACCTGGGTTTTTAACGATTTTCCATACATTACCCGGTGTTTGTGAGTGTATTTCCACACTTCCTTCTGCGCCTGGTATCAATGCTGGTGTGGATGCTTCAGCTACTGCATTTGCTTGTGCTGGTGATATTTGAATATCTCCCTCTCCCTCTGCTACTTGCACACTATATTGTTTACCATCTACTACTACTGTATAATTCCCTGCCATATCTGCTTCTCCATTACAATTATTTTTACCTTTTCTTACCATGAGAGGACTTTCACCCTTCAAGAATGCAATACCTTTTTCAGCACATGCACCTGCAATAAAGATGTTTTCATCTGAAGTTTCTAAACCTTCTTCTTCAAGTACTTTTGTCCAGTATGCAATAGATTTGCTTTCATCTCTATCTGAAATATCTAAAGGATTTTCTGTCGTTGGTTCTAAATCTAATTTCTCAGATGCAAGCTTGATGATCTCATCATCCGCTTTTACAGGTGTTTGACCAAAGTAACCAAGTACCATACGTCCATATCCTGGTGCTATTTGCTTCCAAGGACCGAACATAACGTTAGCATACGCTTGCTGCCAGTAGAATTGACTCACTGGAGTTACAGATGTACCGTAACCACCACGTTCTACTACTTCTTTCATTGCAGCTATTACATCATCAAACTTCTCAAGTTCACCTGAATCTCTCATCATCTGAGTATTGGCTGTCAATGCACCACCAGGCATAGGTGAGAATGGAATAAGAGGTGATACCTGCGTCGCTTCAGGTGGTACCAGGTAGTCCGAAAGACATTCTTTGAGTCTTTCTTCATACTTAAGTATTTTATCAAGTTGCAAATCACCAAGATTATAGTTCGTTCCTTTCGTTGCGTGAAGCATCGTAAGGATGTCTGGCTGACTTGTACCACCACTTACCGGTGATGCTGCCATGTCGATACCATTCGCACCTGCTTCCAGGGCAGCAAGGTATGATGCAACGGAAACACCTGCCGTTTCATGTGTATGAAGTCTCAGATGTACGCTGTCGCCAAGAAGCTTTCTCGCCATATCGATAGTCTCATATACTTTATGAGGGTTTGCCGTTCCTGATGCATCTTTAAAACAAACGCTGTCATAAGATATACCAGAATCTAAAATGTTTCTAAGTGTTTTTTCGTAAAAAGCAACATCATGTGCACCTGTACACCCTGGAGGAAGATCCATCATCGTTACCACTACTTCATGATTCATACCATGCTTTTTAATCATTTCTGAAGAAAATGCAAGGTTATTCACATCATTCAGTGCATCAAAGTTACGTACGGTAGTTGTTCCGTGTTTTTTAAACATTTTTGCAAAGAGCTCTATCATTTCACGACTACCAGTATCGAGCATTACTGTGTTGATACCACGTGAAAGGACTTGAAGGTTAGCATCTGGTCCTACGATTTCTCTAAAACCGTCCATCATCTCAAATGCATTTTCCTGTAAGTAGAAGAAGAGTGATTGGAATCTTGCACCACCACCAAATTCGAAGTGATTAATTCCTGCCTTTTTTGCTGCTTCTACTGCAGGGAAAAAGTCATCCATGAGCACACGACCACCAAAGACAGATTGAAATCCGTCTCTAAAAGTTGTGTCCATTACATCTATATATTTTTTAGCCATTTACAATACCTTGTTTATGATTGTTTACGAAATTCAGTAACAGCTGCGACAATAGCTGCAACATGATCTGCATCTTGTGTAGCATTAGTTGAAGAAGGAACTACTTCAGGTGCTTTCTCAGGGAAGAATTTATTGATAATTTTAGCTTGGAGCTTCATTACCTGAACGAGTACAATTAGAAAGACGAATACTATCAACATCCCAAGTACCATAAATTTTAGACTTTCGCCTACCAAATCAATTTCCATGTGCTAACCTCACTTTATATGTTTACAAATTTTAAAATAGTTTTGCTTGTTACTAGGTAAAAAAGAAGAATTATCTTCTCTTTTTTCTGCGATTGTTATTTCGGGTAGCTTTTTGTTCCCCTTCATACCCTTGCATCATCTCATCTACAGTATCTTGATCAAAACCTATTTGAGCTCCAACGTTATGCTGTTCTTGTTCTATGAGGCGGGAAAGTAACTTTTCCAAAAGATACTCTTTATCCATATCGCCCATATAAGCCAACATCCGAGCTGCATCATTATGCATATGAATATCCCTAATCTGTTCAGCCAAATATTCACAACCAGCGTCATCAAGCCCTGACCCACCTTCTATCGTAGCTAAACGCATCTCTGCACCTACTTCTTTTTGGATACGCTGAAGCTCTTTAAACTCTTCTGGGGTTACCAAAGTAATTGCCTGACCACTCTTACCTGCACGCCCAGTACGACCGATACGGTGTACATAACTTTGGGGATCAAAAGGAATGTGGTAGTTAAAGACATGGGTTACATCTTTGACATCAAGACCACGGGCAGCAACATCTGTGGCTACCATGATTTTAGTCTCGCCTCTTCTATAGGCTTTAATGACCACTTCTCTGTCCCTTTGTTCCAAGTCACCATGTAAACCACAGGCATTAAAACCTAATGCATTAAGATGTTCTGCGAGTCGATCTACTTCTCTTTTCATACGACAGAAAATGATACACTTATTGGTCTTTTCAGTCTCAAGAAGTTTTACAATGGCTTCGTCTCTTTGATGTTCATTGATCATATAGTAACGTTGATCTATAATGTTATTGGTCGTTTCAGCATCTCCTACAACAGAAATAAATTCTGGTTGATACAGAATGTTGCTTGCCAAATCTTTAATAGGCTCAGGCATCGTTGCAGAGAAAAGTAAGGTTTGTCTATTTTGAGGGATGTACTCAAAAATCTCTTTAATCTCTTCTAAGAAACCCATGTCAAGCATTTCATCTGCTTCATCCAGAACGACTATCTCTGGATTGAAAACGTCTATCTTCCCTTTTTTATAAAGGTCTTTAAGTCTTCCCGGCGTTGCTACAACAATTTGTACACCTTTGTGGATGAGTGCTATCTGACGTCCGTAACCTACACCACCATAGACAGTTAACGTTCTAATACCTGCAAAACGTCCTAAATGATAAAGTTCATCAGCTACCTGTGTTGCCAGCTCTCTTGTAGGTGTGATGACCAATGCTCTTTCTATCTCACCTTTGGCGAGCTTGTCCATCATAGGAAGACCAAACGCTGCTGTCTTACCTGTACCTGTATGGGCTTGACCCACCATATCACTACCATTGGCAATGATAGGAATAGCCATCTCTTGGATGGGACTTGGCTCTTTAAAGCCTGCTACTTTCACACCTTTTGCTATATCAGCATGAAAATCGAATTCACTAAATTTCATTATAAACCTTTAAAATACGAAGTTACCTTCGCTCATGTCCAAAAAATCCTTTTGAACTTAAGAGAAACTCCCGAAAGAGGTTCTATAAATCCAATTTTCATATGTAGGGGTCACCCCCGTGTTAACCCAGGACAGACACAGGGGTCTGTCCCTACACATTACATCATCAATAAAATTACTCCAAAAATAATTCTATAAATACCAAACGCTACAAAAGTAAAACGTTGAATAAATGCAAGGAAAAGTTTAATCGTCAAATATGCAACAATAAATGCCGCTATGAAACCTGCAATAAAAGCACTCCAGTTAGCGTCTGCGAAATCTTGATAGTGCTTAAGTAAGTCGTAACCTGTTACCGCTGCCATTACAGGGATAGCGAGTAAAAAAGAGAATTCTGCTGATGATTTTCTATCCATCCCTACCAATAAGCCACCGACGATGGTGGCCCCTGCTCTACTTGTACCGGGAATAAGAGAAAATATCTGAGCTAGCCCTACCCATAACGCCTGCTTGTAAGTTACTTTTTCTACATCTGAGATATGCCACTCTTTTTCTTTATAAAAATACTCAAGCACTAAAAAAACTACTCCACCGATGATAAACATCCACGCAACGATCTCAACAGTAAACAATGTCTTGATCTGATCTTTGAAGATGAAGCCTACAATGGCTAGAGGCAAGAAAGCAACAAAAAGTTTTTGCCACAGATCTATTTTTTTGAAAGTAATTTTTTCTTTGTAGACAAGCATAACGGCAAGGATCGCAGCAAATTGAATGATGACTTCATACGCTTTTGTAAGTGAATCTTGAGGAACACCCAAAAACTCACTGGCGACTATCATATGCCCGGTAGATGATATGGGTAAAAACTCTGTAAACCCTTCGATAATACCGATGATTATCGCTTGAAAAATATCCAATGTGTTCCTTTAAACCATACTAGAAAAATAACTCTCATCTTTTGTCAATAGTGCTTTTGGTGTACCACTATCAACAACATTACCATCTTCCAATACATAAATAAACTCTGCACTTTTTATAGTGCTAAGTCTATGCGCGATAGTAATCACCGTCTTTTGGGACAAAAAGTCGTGCAATGCATCAAAGAGTCTTACTTCTGTATGCACGTCCAAAGCCGAGGTTGATTCATCAAAAATCACTACTTTAGGATCAGCTAAAATCATCCTTGCTATGGCTACTCTTTGACGCTGTCCTCCACTGAGCTTGATACCGTCTTTTCCAACAAGCGTATCAAGTCCCAAATCTAAACGTTCTATGACATCGGTGAGCTGTGCGATATCAAGTGCTTTTTGCACTGCCTCTTCACTATACTCTTTGCCTAGCGTTAGATTGAACAACATTGTATCATTAAAGAGTTTAGGATGTTGCAAGATGAGATGAATATTTTCTCTGATAGTTGAAAACTTCAATGCCTTGTTAGACACGCCACCATAAATAATCTCTCCCTTATCCAGTGGATAAAACCCTACAAGTATGTTGGCCAACGTTGTCTTTCCAGAACCGCTGGCACCGACAATAGCTATTTTTGAACCTTTTTCTATATGCAAATTAATATTAGTTAATATACTTTTGTTTTTCTGATAGGAAAAAGAAAGATCTTTTACCTCTATATCAACGGCATACTGTGAATCAAAAGGATTACTTATTTCTTGCATCTGCGGTTCCTGTTCCATCGCATAAATACTGTTAATACGATTACAGGCTGCTTTGGCCGTTGCAAGTGCATACTGAAAATTAATGATGTCCTGTGTAGGTGTCACCATCACCCATAGATAAGAAAAAATAGCAAGCATTAACCCCACAGAGAGATCAGAATATGCCACAGCTAAAATACTCACTGCCCTAAACACTTCATATCCGCTCAAAAATACCAAGAAAGAGTACTTCATCGCTGCTTCGCTTTTATATCCATAAGCAATAGCATGTTCTTTTAATTCTTTGGCTTTCACTTCGCTCTTCTCGAAAAAGTACTCCTCTTTGTTAGCAGCACGAATCTGATGAAAAAGTTCTAAGGTTTCAGTCAATGCAGACTGAAAGATTTCAACCGCTTGGTTTTCCTCTTTTTTAAGTTTACCGATGTTACGTGCAAGTTTAGCAGTAAAAAATACAACGATGGGATTGGTCACTAAAATGAACACGGCAAGCTGCCAATGAATCCAAAACAGCACCACAGCAGAGAAGAGCAACACAAAAGAGGCGATAACCAATTTAGAGATAGTGCTGCTTACAAATCCGTCTATAGTTTCCACATCTGTAACCAGCTTGGAAGTCACCGATCCCACACGCATCATCTCATACTCTTTGAGTGAAACATGTTTAAGATGCTGGAGTAGAGACTGTCTCATCTTATAAGTGATATTTTTTGATATGGTTGTAAATATTTTGCTTTGTATAATGCTTAGAAGTGCAGAGACAACGCGAAAAAAGATGATAATAGCTAAGACAAAGAGCACATACCCTTTAGTGTCCGAAGTAAAAATATTTTCAGATACCCAAGCAATGAAGCCATGATCTTCTCCTAGTAAAAGTTCATCGACAATTATAGGGATAAAAAGGGGAATGATCACAACGAGAAGTGTAGAAATAAGTGCAACCATATTTCCTAATATGACAGATTTCTTGTAACTTAAAAGTTGTCTTACAATACCTTTTATACTACAACTTGGTTTTGGCATCAAAGAGAATCTGCTATCTGAAGTATCAGTGTTAAATCTTTCACATCTACAGAGTGTGTCGCTGCCTCTTTCAGTACAGGTTTTGCACAAAATGCCACACGTGTATCTGCATGAGCAAACATACTAAGGTCATTTGCTCCGTCACCTATTACAAGTGTATCTTTTCTGTTTACTCCTAAAAGCTTTTGCATACGTGTTAGCATATCACCTTTAGCGTCAGAGTACATCATCTCTCCGCCTACCTGTCCGGTAAGTATGCCCCCTTCACTGTGTAAAAAGTTTGAGAAGTCTGCATCTAAACCTAAAGCCTTGGCTGCAGGTGCTGTTGCATTTCTAAATCCACCGGAAAAACAGATGACTGTGTAACCACGTTCCTTAAGGCCCTTCACTACTTCGAAGGCACCCGGCATCATAGGGAGATCTGCACAAATATTATTTACTTTTTCTTCCTCTAACCCCTCAATAAGTGCTACCCTTGCTACAAGTGACTTAAAAAAGTCCAATTCCCCTGCCATAGCTCTCTCAGTGATCTCAGCAACCGCCGTTTCCAAGCCAAGTGCTGCAGCCAAAAAGTCGATGGTCTCTCCGTCCATCAAAGTCGAATCAAAATCAAATACGGCTAATTTAGTACTCATACGTTTTCCTTTTTTTCGTCATTCTCTGGCTTGACCCGTGTATGACGGCAGTAAGCATTATTTGGATAGAATTATAACTAATAAACCAAAATACCAAATAATAGTAAAGAGTAAATAATATGTATGACAAATTTTGCGACATTCTATGCAGCGATAAGAAATTCATCACGGTAGAGATAAATCCTCCTCATGGAGCATCCATAGATGGAATCATCACTGACATCAAAAAACATAATTTACACGAAAAAGTTACAGGTTTTTCATGCACAGACAATCCTTTGGCAAAACTCAAGATGTCAGGAGTGCTCTCTGCCATCAAAGTACAGCAAACATTTGGCAAACCTGTCATTGCAACCATGAGTATGAGAGACAAAAACAAGCTCTCGTTACAGTCTGACCTACTTGGTGCCAATGATTTCGATTTACGCTGCATACTTGCACTGACAGGTGATCCTGCAAAGTTCTCAGACCAACCAGATGTCAAGGGTGTACTCGAACGTGATTCTACTTTGCTTTTAAGCATCATACACCACCTGAATAAAGGATTAGACTATAGCAACAAAGCACTTAACCCTCCACCAAAACCTATATACCCTTTTGCAGTAAGCAATGCTACCGCCAAAGATATGAAAAGCTTACAAAAACGTATGATTAAAAAATTAAACTATGGTGCACGTGCCATCATCACACAGCCTGTCTATGACCTTGAAAATGCCAAAGAGCTCTTAGCACTCTTTGAAGAAGCCAAAGAGATAAGCATAAGAGACACAGCCAAAGAAGCTCACCTCGTTTTAGGTCAGTTCCCTATAGTAAGAGCAAAAACAGCCAACTTCATAGACGACAAGGTTCCAGGTATCTCTGTACCAAAACCCATCATAGACGAGATGAACCTCGCAGCTATGGATGGAGAAGAGAAAGAGCAAGAAGTAGGCTTTGCCTTGTCTAAACATATCTTTGATGAGATGATGGATCTACACGGAAAAGTACATTTGATGACACATAATCGTTTTGATTTGTGTAGTGAATTGATAGGGTATTGATACTCCACCCCATGAATGAGGTGGATTCTTCATCCATAGCCTAAACAGCTATTTTAAGTGAAGCATTATTGCCGTGTACCCCACGGGCAAGTATGTTTTTAGCTCCTACTACGTCTGCATTTTCAGAGTAGCTACAAGAGTCACATACAAATTTTGATTGAGCTTTTCTATTCTCTTTTGAAATATGACCGCATTTGTTACAGGTTTGAGAAGTGAACTTGGGATCAACTTTGATGAGTTGTCCACCTCTTTCACTTAATTTATAGTCAAGTAATTCAAAGAACAATCCCCAACTTTGCTGAGTGATAACACGGTTAAGACCTCTTTTTGCACTTGCATTTTTAGAGGGTTTTTCTACTGTGCCTTTTGTTGCTTTGGTCATATTCTTGATTTTTAAATCCTCTATTACAACAATGCCTTGGTTTTCAGCGTATTGCAGAGATAGTTTATGTAGGAAATCTTTTCTTTTGTTTGCTATTTTTAAATTAGCTTTGGCAAGTTTATTTTTTGCTTTAGCCCTATTGATAGAACCTTTTTTCTTTCGTGAAAGTTGTTGGGCTTTTATTCTAAGCTTTTTTAATTCTTTCATTAAATCCAAAGGCTTAACCTTATTGCCGTCACTATCAGCTACTACAAGCGCAACACCTACATCAATTCCGATAGCTTTAGCTGAGTTACTACAAGGCTTTAGTGCTTCTCTCTCAACGTCTATCAAGAGACTTGCATGATATTGATATGCTTCGTAGCTAACTGTAACCGTTTTTATTTTTCCGACGAAGTCTTTCCTCAATCCTCTGCACTTCACCCATCCGACTTTAGGTAAAAATACCTTGTTGCCATCAACTTTAACCCTTTGTGGGTATTGATAGCTTTGTCTTGAGTGGTGTCTTGATTTGAATTTTGGATAACCTCCGCCTTTAAAGAAGTGCTGATAGGCTTTATCCATATTTGCTATGGATTGTTGAATAGCTTGTGAGTCAATATCTTTAAGCCAAGAGGTCTTTTCTCTTTTTTTGAGTTTGGTGATATGATTTATAAGTGCAAACTTTCCTATTTTTATGCCAAATTTTGAATAAGCAAATTTTCTCAAAGCCAATGCACGATTATAGACATATCTTGCTCCACCTATTTGAGAGGAAATAATCTGTTTTTGTTCACTGTTTGGGTACAAACGAACCTTTACAGCTTTTAACATTTCTTCTCCTTTTTTTGATATGGTGTGCTATTGATATTTTATAGCTCTTTTAGGAAAGAAGGCGAAAATATGTCAAATTGTCATGGTTTTGATATTTGAGTAGCTTATATTGACCACTTGAAAGAGGTGGTTTTACGCTACGATTTGATAATATAATGTCATCCTCGGAACTGACCCGAGGATACAGACGATAAACTGCTGATCGCAATATTAACCTCTACTTACTTCTATCCCATCAAAAATCAATGGATAGAGTAACCCATAAAGTGTGATAAACATCAATGGTACAGCCCAGATAAGACCGATACCAAAGACAAGGGTTCCTAGTCCCATGATAAGGCTTAGCAAGAAGAATAAACCAAAGACTTTAAACCAGTGTTTTGTTACAGATTTTCTTGAAAGCTCCATTGCTTCCCAAACATCCATCCCTTTATCTGCTATAAGAGGTAGCGTAAATATATACGCGATACTCAAATAGATACCTGGAAGGATCAGAAGCACAAAACCTATAACTGTCATTATGTAGGTCATAAGACCAGCTAATGCCAACTTACCCGCAAGATGATAATAGTTAAAGATTGATTTAAACTCTATGCTCTCTCCACGTGAGTAATTGATGGCAAGCATGATGATACCAGTCATAAGTGGCATAAGTACGGGGTAACTTAAGATGGTAACGATTTGTTGATTGAGGAGGTTTGGTTCTGCGGGCGGTGGTGAAGAGGGAAAGAAAATACCCCATATTACTTGTAAAATGATAGCAACGATAATATACATAGCAAAAGCCGCGACATATGTTCCCTTCACTCCTTCTATACTAATAAAGCCTTTTTTTATTATCTCTATAATATCAAAATCATATTCTGGTATGTTCTCATTTTCCATTTATATACACTCCTTGTAAGTTCGAAAGTTATTATAACTTAAAAATATAATTTTGATTAAACATCTTCTGCTATACTCACAGAAATTAAATTAGGAGAAAACATGTCTGAATTTAAAAAGTTCCGTCTTATCAATAAAATAGAAGGGATTTCATTTATCATCTTACTCTTCATCGCTATGCCGATGAAATATAGTTTTGGTTATCCAATAGCAACAAAAGTAGTAGGTATGCTGCATGGTTTACTTGTTTTTGCTTTCATCTACCAGATCATTGAAGCGAAAAAAGAAGCTGGATTTATGTTGAAAGAGACTGCCCTTTACTTTATCTTGTCACTTATCCCGTTTGGTTCTTTCTATACGGATAAACTACTTGCTAAAAAAATGACTATAGCGTAACGTGTTCCTTTAGCTACAGCTACAATGAGCACAAACCATTTGAAGTTGTAGCGCAGCACTCCAGCGATAAAAGTCAAGGGGTCTCCGATAATGGGCATCCATGACAAAAGTAGTGTCCATCCTCCAAAATAATCAAAAAATCCTCTTGCTTTTTCTATCTTTTTGGCTGAAAGATAGCCTTTTTTCTCAAGATAAACCTCCCCTTTTAGACCTAGCCAATAGTTAACCATAGAGCCCAGTGTATTACCCACCGTTGCAAAGATCCATAATAATATCAGTGAATAGTTTTGAGAAATATCATAAAGAAGTAGTCCTTCACTTCCCAATGGGAGCAATGTAGCAGAAATAAATGCTACGGTAAAGAGTGTAATATAAACCATTAAAGTGTCTTAAAGACCATTTCACCCTCTTCTATGACACCTACCCTGCCTTGACATGCTAATGAAGGTAAAGAAATATATTTACCTAATATCGTAGACTGGTGGAAATGACCTTCTATAACTAAATTTGCTTCTGTGTAGTTTTCCAATATCTGATCTACTCTTTTTTCAAAGCCATAAAAGATAAAACAGATATCTTTTTTTGAGAGTTTTCTCATACGATGATCAATAATAGGTTTTTGAAAAGGCTGAAGTAGAGAAAGTGTCGTTTTATTGCGTAAAACTTTACAGTAAAGGTTATAGCCAAAACCTGTGGCATATTTGTCTCCATGAGAAATAGCAACTTTTTTTTCATCTAGTTGGAACACTATAGGCTGTTCTTCTCTGGTATATACTTGTATGTCTGGAAATAACTCTTGTAGACAAAAATCATGGTTACCTTCAAAGTAATGGATCTCCATTGTTTTTGAAAGTCTTTGTAGAAGTGCTATGGCTTCTGAAGAAAATGTTTTTATGTAATCGTTATATCCAAAGAGTAAGTCAAAGTTGTCACCCATCAAAAAGAGCTGAGGGGCTTGCAATTCACTACATTCAATCTTTTTCAGTATGTCTAAAAAAACATCTCCATGATGAGGGTAATGTGAGTCAGCGATAAAAAGTGCTTGCTCTTTTATTGTTATCATATTATTTACTATGATTCGTTATTATGGCATATAGGCAATAGTTGGTATACCCATACCTTCATCATATCCACACATCAAATTTGCAGCCACAAGCGCTTGTGAACTTGCCCCACGTAAAAGGTTGTCTATGGCAGAACTGACAAAAAGTGCATTGCCATTTTTGGCTGCAAAGATGTCACAGAAATGTGTCCCTGCTGTACTTTTAATATCGACTGGTTTCTCTCTGATACGTATAAACGGGTCATTGGTATAGTGTTTTTTTAACACTTCAAGTGGATCTATATCTTCTTTTAAAGTTGCATACACAGACACCAACTCACCACGTGTCGCAGGAATAAGATGGGGAACAAAGTTCACATTCATTTTGACACCGTGTATCTTTTCTATCTTTTCTGCTATCTCTGGAGCATGACGGTGTTTAAGTGGATTGTATGCAAAGATATTGTCATTAACGGTGACGAAGTGTGTACTTTCACTCAACTTTTTCCCTGCACCAGTCACACCAGACTTTGCATCTACAAAAAGAGGTGCAGAAGTATCGATGTACGGTATGAACGGCAAAATCCCAAGTAGTGTTGCGGTAGGATAACATCCGGGACCGGCAGCAAGATTAGTACGCTTCAACTCTTCTCTATAATACTCGATCAGTGCATACGTAGCATCATCTAAATGTGCTTTGTCTTCATGCGCACAATAATGTTCTTCATACGTATCAAGATCTAAACGATAATCAGCAGAAAGATCTACAACTTTTACACCTTTATCCAAAAGCTCTTTTGCAAAGCTCATAGAGGCTTTATGAGGAAGTGCAAGAAAGACAAGTTCACAGCGTTCAGCAACAGAAGCAACGTCTGCTTTTTCTACTGGAAGGCTAATCACATCTACCAAGGAAGGATGCAATTGCTCTATCATCGTGTCACCTTTAGTGGTAGCAAGATAGGTCAACTGAAATCCGCCATGGGTAACCAACATTTTAACCAGTTCAAGTCCTGTGTATCCACTGGCTCCTATAACACCTACTTTTACCATATCTTTTCCTCTTAATCTAATACGATTTCTTTGTAAAACACTTCTTCAATGTCATATTTCTTTTTGCCGCTAGGAAGATTAAGTGATACTTGATCTCCCTCTTCTTTGCCTATAAGTGCTCTAGCCATAGGTGACTGAATAGAGATCAGTCCCCTTGTAGGGTTTGACTCTTTGCCCCCTACAATAGTGTAGCTTATCTCTTCGCCTGTATTTTGATCTGTCAATTGTACCGTTGATCCAAAACTTACTCTGGCATGTGGGAAAGTTGAAGGATCTACTACTTGTGCACGCCCTACTACATCAGTCAGTTCAGCAATGCGCGCTTCCATGAGACCTTGTTTCTCTTTTGCTGCATGATACTCAGCATTTTCCTTAAGGTCTCCCTGTGCCCTTGCTTCATCTATGATTTTGGCTATAACACCTCTCTCTACAGATTTTAATTGTTCAAGTTCTTCTGAAAGTTTTATATAGGTTATTCTTAACATCGGCTCTTTTTGCACGATAAGTCCTTTTTAAATAATGAATTAATTTCTAATTGTATGTATTATACCAAAAAGGTTATAATAGCGGTAAAATAATCCATAAAGTATATAGAATGAAACAAATATTAGTTACGAACGACGATGGCTTTGAATCAAAAGGTCTTATAGCACTGGTAGAAGCCCTTAAGCCTTTAGGCCATGTCACCGTTGTAGCTCCAACCATAGAAAAATCGGCATGTGGACACTCACTGACACTGACAAGACCCCTCAATTTTGTAGAAGTTGAAGAGGATTTCTATAAGCTGGATGACGGTACCCCTACAGACTGTGTGTTTCTCTCTCTCAACAAGCTTTTTACTAAAGAGAACAGACCAGACATTGTTATCTCCGGTATCAATATCGGCTCAAACATGGGTGAAGACATCACGTACTCAGGTACAGCATCGGCTGCGATGGAAGCAGTATTGCAAGGTATTCCAGGCATTGCCATTTCACAAGTCTATAAAGATAAGGGTAAAAGCATCAACGAGCTAGGATATGATTTAGCAAAAGAGAGCATAGCAACCCTCGTAGAAAAGATATTTGCCAATGATTTTCCTCTACCTTCACGTAAATTTTTAAATATCAATATACCGCCTGTTCCAAGCTCAGAATGTAAAGGTTTCAAAGTAACACGTGCAGGGAATCGTCTCTATGGCCACCATGCTGAAGTTCACCATAATCCACGAGGCAAAGAATACTACTGGATAGGTTTACCTTCTTTGGGGTGGATGGAAACTGAAGGTCATGTCACAGACTTTGAAGCCATTAACGATGGGTATGTCTCCATCACTCCTGTACATCTGGATATGACAAGCTATGATGATATCAAGTCTTTGGATGCATGGCTATGAGGGGTTCATTTGTAGAACGTACTTCGGGCAAAGCCCAAAGTACTACGCTAACGTTAAGTTCTACGACTCAGCATTTAGTGCTTCAATTACACTGTGGTTTAGCCACTTGTATTCAACATAGGGCTCTCGCGACTTGTCGCTCTTTAGTACAAGGATATAGTCTATGAGATTCCAACGATGCCGTATGCTCTTTGGCGATGAAGACTTTGAGAAATTACAAAAAGCTAAGATACTCATACTTGGTATTGGTGGTGTAGGCTCTTATGCTCTTGACTGTCTTTACCGTTCGGGTGTCAGCGACATTACCATCTTGGACTATGATGTGTACGATGAAACCAATCAAAATAGACAGATAGGATCAGAAGCGGTAGGTATGGCTAAGGTAGACCGACTGCAAGAACTCTACCCTGGTGTCAAAACTATCCATCAATACATGACTATGGTCTGGGTAGAAAGTTTTGACTTTGAACCGTATGATATCATCATAGATGCTGCTGACTCAACCAGAGTGAAGATAGAAGTAGCCAAGAAATGTTACAAAAAACTCATTATGGCATTGGGTTCAGCTAAACGTTATGATGCCAACAAAATAGAAGTGGCCTCTATATGGAAAACCCATGGTGATGCACTCGCACGTAAAATACGTAATGAACTGAAAAAAGCGAAGTTTGACAGAAATTTTACTGTTGTGTTTTCTCCAGAGGATGATAAATGTAAAGAGAAAGGTTCCTGTGTTGCTGTCACAGGGGCTGTAGGTCTGACCGTTTGTTCTGAAGCGATAAAAAGGATTCTTAAGTAGTTTCCTAGTGACAATGCATCGCATTTTATCTAGTATTGAAGTGTCATATTATACGAGTATTGTATGCCCATATGACAAGATTACAAAATCTGTCATGCTAATATTGTTTTTCAAATAATTTATAAACTTCGTCTACTTTATTCCATAAAAAGAATCAGATATTTTTAACTATATTACTGAGCCACTTGCAAATTCAACCTCACAAAATGCTAGTATTACACTCTGTTCCTATGAGTGATAACATCTCTTCTGCTTCATCCATTTTCTCTTGCAGTTGTAGAATGGTTGGCTTTTTAGGAGGAAGCTCTTCCCCTTTCTTTGGACGTCCCTGTCTTCGTTTAGGCTTTACTTCTTTTTTACTCTCCTTGTGCTTCACGGATTTTTCTCTGAGTTCTATAGCTGTAGAATCAATACTGCTATAGAAGAAAAGCGTCTTGCTTAAATAATTCTCTATAAAAACATCATGGGTTTTTCTTGCTATATGTTGTTGACTGAACTCTCCAAAGACACGGCTGAATTTGGATT
>Ga0209414_1000021_pt1 | contig 61770 bp, 77 predicted proteins | sample LakVidmifraction_4_FD_181154 | JGI IMG/M metagenome (GOLD analysis project Ga0209414, IMG submission 181154) | Hypersaline microbial communities from Lake Vida, Antarctica - Brine Hole Two &gt;0.2 micron (SPAdes) (version 2) | ecosystem: Environmental > Aquatic > Non-marine Saline and Alkaline >...
TATAAGATCCTCTGCAATGAACGCGCCTGCCCCGCTAGCTGCAACAGACGACCTTGTTGGGATGATGGGACTGTCAAATAACATAGCCGATCCTTAGTCTGGGGAAATGGGTGCCATCTTAATCGTCACGTCTCCGTCGTTATCCACCACCTGCACATACAGGCGCTCCACTGCTACAGTCGTCGTACGGTCTAAAAAGTCTGTGCCAATATCAAGCGTACCGTCCCCCGGCACACCCCACACGCCGTCCACGTAGACCCACACCTTCACAGATGCCACCGTGGCCGTCGTGAGCGTAATGGACAAAAAGGTCTCCGCTGAACCTGATAGCATATAGCCATCGGTACTCAACGTAGGCTTAACCGTGGTTCCAGAAACCACCTCACTTATCAGCCAGACGGCAGTAGCGCCTGCTCCACCTCGCGCCCTGTCTACTAAGCGTTTCACGGATCGGATAACGCCGCGCAAGCCTTGCTCGGTGGACAGCCCAAAAGCATTCGGGTCGTCTACCGCATCGGCGCGCTCTCGCTTTGAATATGCAATCTGTGTCATATCTTCTCCTTAAACGCTTGCGTTATAAGTCTTGCGTATGTTCCACCCTGTGTTCCCCGTCACGTTCGTAATTTGTGCCACAAATCTTTCGCTGGCGTAAACACCGAACACCTCAGAGTACGCTTCTGTAAAGCCCTGACCCTTGAAGTGCAAGCTCCACCGCACACCATCATGCACGTAAACTTCGAGGTCGTACCCACTAACGTCTAGCAGGTCGGTTACAGACACGCGGACAAAATTCTCCCCAACTGTGCTAACCCCATAGCCTGCCCCCGGAACTGTATCGGATGCCACTATCGTCTCATCCGAAAGCTGCTCCGTAGCAAACGATTCCTTTGCAAATTCTCGCCGCAGGTTGCTCATAGCCTTGTCCGTTTGTGTTTAGCAGTGTTTGTCAATAACTCAGGAATCGCCAAGCACGTTGTACGTCTCAAGCGATAAGCCGTAGTGCTCTCCAGTACCGCCATTCGCGCTGCTATTTTTCTCGCTGGGGCGATTCACTTCGATGGATGCCGTAATCCTACAGCCACAGAACGGTGGGTTGAAGCCATTGGGTACGGTGCTGTCGACCATCTGCTGTCCAAACTTGCCTGTGTACAGCACGAACATAAGCTCATGGTCTCCCGGTCCTGTCATCTCCTCGACCGTTGGAATCATGTCAGCCCAGCTCTCGCCGAAGCTACCCATTTGGTCGATGCCATGCGCAGCTTTGTTCTCCCTCACGTAGCGTAGCTCACTTACGAGGTCGATCTCAATACCGCTGTTCTGATTCTGCCGGTCGTTCATTGCGATCTTTGCGCTAGAATCCTGTGCATTGTTGTACGCGTAGTCGAACGGGTCGGCATTGTACGTGTCACCCGTCATGCTCATCATGTGCTCGGGAGAATCAAAGTCTGCGCCCGTTAACCGAGTATCGCCATCCAAAAGCGTCTTGGTATACAGGTTTCGCCCAGCCCCCGCGCTGTTTGCACCCAAGCTATCCGAGATCATCGGGTACAGGTGCCCAAGCTGAGCGTGATTCGGATGCTGCCTGAATGATCCGCCACCACTGGCAGAGGGGTGCATAGATTCAAAGTGTAAATATGGCTTGTCCTCCGGTGCATTCGGGGGTTTAGGCATTGGCTTGGCTACGCCCTCCGCGCGGTCGCGTACAACGAACAGCTCAGTGAGCGACTTCGGCTTGGAGGAGCGCAGTGGGAATGCCATCCCTGAATGCTGACCCCCGCCGGGGCGTGTGTGTAAAACCCTAAACGAGCAATTCCACAGTAGCTTCTGTGCAAGCCCCATGTGTTGCACGGCCTTGAACGTGTTGATCAAAGGTGCAAACGTCGGGTCACTGCCTGCGCCGTAGGCGTCTGTGCGCTCCGCGTGCGCCAGCTCAAACATATCATGGTAAACTTCGCTGTAGTGTGCATTTTGCATGGGGCGAAGCGTCGTCTTGTCCACCGGAATTGAGAACACAAGCGGGTGCAAGTAGCTGGTGCGCTCCCGTAGCCCAGCGGGGTCGATGTTTACCGACGTACCTAGGTCTCCGACAAAGGAGGTATCTGTGGTCATCTCCGGTCCAGCACCCGGTTTGTTAAGCGCGTTGTTCGGAATGGTCGAACCATCCCAAGCGAACTTGGTTCTAACCAGATCCACAATCCCCGCCACGGTTGGCGTGCTAATGTGTGCGCGCATAACTGGGAAGGACCAGTCAAAGGACGAGTCTGTATCGTTGCTTCCCCTTCCGTACAGAAAGTAGTCACCTGAATCGGAGTCCGTTCCTACAACGTCGCGGTCTGGCCAGTAAGCGTACTCATTCTCGTACCCATCCAGCCGCACCTTGAACAGCGGGTGGAAGTCAACATTGGAATCAAGATCGGCGTCAGCACCGCTATACTGCCTGAACGCAGGAACGAACACGGGACCGGGATACCCTTCAGCAGCAGTCGCCGTTCTGTCTAGGGGATCTATTGCTGAGACTTCAGGCACGAAAGGGAAGAACCCGTCCGAACCGCTTACTGTAACCTGTGTACTATCGGGCATCTGCATATCGTGCTCGTCACCTGTGTCTCCGAACATTGAGTAGTGCGAGCCCATAATTTCACTTGCATCGGCATCATTGTTGCTCGCCTTGAAGTTATCTATGGTGCTTGTGGACTGTGCATCAGGGGAAGTCTTATTGCGCAGCGCGCTTGGGTTGTGCACCACCGATGGAATAATTAAAGACCGTTCACCCCACTTGGCGTAAACCGAGTATCGCGTGGCAGGTCCAGGGTATTCATTGTTGCCAGTCCCTGTACTTTCGTAGGGTCTCGGTGCTTCGATGTGCTCCATGTTTGGGTGGTACCAATGTGTAAAAGGCTGGTACTTGTCCGCGAAGGGTCTCGATGTGACATCGACGTCACCAACAGTTGCCGTACCACCGTTACCCACAGCATCCGGTGACGTTTCAGTTACCAGCGGTTCCTCATTAAAATAGAGCAAGTGATCAGTTGTACCCAGCCCCTCAAGGTAATCAAGAAATAGGTCAAGCCCGCTCAAGTTGGACATGGACGCTTCAAGAGCCGGGTGTTGATGTTTGGGCATTGTAGCCCAATGCACAAGGGGTAGCGGGTCAAACCGAACGTACAAATTTAACGTGTCGACCAGTGCGTTGACCTTGGTCCCTGCTTCCTCACCGTCTGGACCGGGGTAAAAATCACCAATGTGGTAGCGCAGCCTAAACGTCGTGTTGCGATTCTCCCACACGTCCTTCATGTCAGTTGGCAGTAGCGCGTAGCGCGACCATGGTCCGTTTTGCTCATCAACCTTAATATCGCTGGTGGCATCCTCGATACTCTTTGAGCCTTTCCCATTGGTGAGCACCCCAGCATCGCCTGTGTTATCCCACGTCTCCCCATAGGACTGGAAATTTTCTGGAGAAGCGGCTGCGTCGTTCTGTGCGCCTGTTGCGTCTTGGATAAGCCCCATCGAGCTTTTGGCTCGCGTAGCGCCGGGGCCGGTAATCGCGTTTGGATCGCCTATCCAGTAATTGAACATATCCATTTCGCCATGCGCACTCGTCTTGACCGCGAGTTTCCTGAAGTTCAGTGAGTCCCGTGCCATAATAGCTTGGGCCTTACCATCCTCAAACTTTCTACGTGTTGTATCGCTAAATGGGTTGTTCCCTCCCGTCACCCCAAGGTCATCATTCATGTAGTGTGACCAGCCATCCTCGGAGTCAACCTCGATGAACGTGCCATCCCGGAGGTAGTAGCCACCCGGCCCTGAAACGAACTCGCCAATGGCTATGTCCTTACCAGTGTCAGTACCTACAAGCGGGTCAATTGCGTGCACTGAGCCTTGCGCTGAAGCCATAGGGTTAAGCTGGTATTGTGAACCCACACGGTACTTGTCAGAACTTTGCCCCGATTGGAACAACGACTGCTGTGCATTCTTGAACAGAAAATTCTTAGACGAGCTGATACGTGTCGCAGCACCATCATCATCGTAGTTCAAGTTCGTGCGGCCAAGCTGGTTCCCCAAACCCGTGATCCCAAGCACCGCAGTGTCCAACGCTGCGAAATGCTCCGCAAGCGATCCATAAAGCAAGGGCACCTGTTGCAATCCCACCTGCGCGAATAGCTGCCCCGCAGAATTGTCAAGTATTGGGCCATCATGGTTATTTGCCGCAACCCCACGACCTACGCTAATATCGTAGCCCATCTCCTTTACGCTCATGAGCTGGGGGATGGCAGTCCACACAAATCCGGGTTCGACTTCGCCCCCACTACCCGTGATTTCCTTATACGTGTTCGGGTACGTTGCAAGTCTCGCATGGTTCGCTGGTGGATTGCCTACCTCTTGCGCAAGTCCGGGATGGAAGGACGGATGCAGCGGCTCACTACCTGTTCCACCCACAGTGCGGGAGTGTGGTGCAGTCATCATCAGCAGCACATGGTGGACCGCAGGCGCGTTTTGGCTTACGAGCTTCGCCTCCATTGCTGCACTTACTGCTTCGGGCAGTAGCTGGTTATACCCATTCCAATATTGCGAGGGGAAAGTTTGGTACTTACTGTTTACATATTGGTGCGCGCGAGTAAGCCCAGACTCAGGCGCGCCTTGAAATGGATCTGCCCACGAGCGTACGGCGTCGGTAGCCCAGCCTGCACTGAAGCGCTGGCCATCATCAATCTCGCCAGTAAGCACATGATCCCCGTCGTTAAGCATATCGCGGGTCATATCTGCGCGGACACCTCCCGACGTATACGCGCCTGACAACATCTTGCGTACATGGAGAGGGGCAAGCGTCGTGCCTCCGCCGCCGGTACCATCAGCGCTCATGCGTATATTCGTAGTGCGGATGCACCAGCTCAGCTTAGTTCTATGTGACACGTCCTCGGGCAAGCTCGGGTGCTCAAGCTCGGGGTCTTCGTCTGGGGAAATATCCTCCTCCCACACCATGACGTTTAGTACGGCGGTGTACGCTCCGGCTTTGCCAGATACCCAATTTGACTCATTTGCGTTCGTTGTAGAGTTGAAATGCGTACGTTGCGCGTCCAACGCGTTGCCGGGAACAATTACATACTCGTCTCCGACATTGACAGGGTTAAGAAACCCTTGGTCTATGCCTAGTGTGGTCGCAGACACGCGTGATGAAATCAGGTACGGATTACCCGTGTTAGCCCCGGTCAAGAAAATGACGTTGCATGCTGGCTCCTCAAACTCGATAACCCAATCGCCAACCGTGTACGCAGGCTCGAATGGTCCCGGAGCTATGGGTCCACCCGGTACGGTCAATAAATCTGAAACCCCCGCGAGTCTGTGATTGTCTGTGAACGCCTTATTCTCGTCGACCAACTCATTTGACGTTCCAACGGCTGTCACCTGCCCTCGGAACATCACATTGGCGAACTGCCTGTCTTCTGGGCTCTCGCCACCCAGCACAGAAATTCCTGTGTAGTCAAAGATTACGGACTCAGAAAGCCCGTCTTCGCTCATTGACTTCGTATCAAGTATTCCAAAAGGTGTGGTCAGCCTTCCCAACGTCACCGCAAAGTTATCCGCATTGCGAAGGGATGCAGGGTCGCTCGCTTCCACCGGTTGCACCTGCCATTCGCGGGCAAAATCTTGTGTGAGCGCGTACCCACGGTCTGCGCGCATGTGCTGGGAGGCGCTATGATTCAGTGCATCCACCGCGTCATTAAAATCCGCCGCCACTAGGGGTTTACCCATGTTGAGCTTAACCTTGGTGTACCCCTTCTCGGGCTTGAACGTGTCGTCACGGGATACGTTGGGCTTGTTAGACGGATCAATGGGCATAGTCACTCCTTACACGGGGTAGGCAATCTTAATTTCTACAGTACGCACAATACTAAACGACGCATCTTTATCAATCTTCGGGTGGACGATCCAGTTGAACATCATGCCTGAGTCTGGTGCGCTCGTGGCGAGGCCACCAAACAGGCCAAACTCTCGTAGCGAGCCATTCGCTTCTGAAGATTCAAACCGTACAGACATTGAGATCACAGTGGACGGACCCACAACCACGACTCCCCCATCACCGCTGAAATCGTCAAGCCATGCTGTATTTACAAAGGACGTCTCCTTTCGGAAACTTTCATTTTCCAGTGTTGTCTGAGTCTTGGGTTGTGTTGGTGCTGCGGCATCCCACGTCACATCGCCGCTACCAAGAACCATGTACCCAAGGGATAAAAAACTAGGGTTTGCCGCAGCCTCGCCTTTAAGCAGTGCAGCAACAAGTGGGGCAGCGGAGTTCTGAATCTGGTTATCCGCCCACGTACCTACCACACGAGAACCATCCGCGTACTCGTAAACGTCCCGCCACCTTCCACGCATCTTTGCGATCACGCATTCACTGAAACTCATTAGAAATCCTCGTTTGGTAACTCTCGCCTGCGCCTGCCCATAATCTCGACGTTATTGTACGGGTCGGGTTCTGAAAATACCAGCCACGAATGCCACGTAGCCACGTAGCGGTCGTTGGTTGTGTTAACTAGTGGCCATTTGGGGTGCGGGTATGTGTACAGCAACATCTTATCGTATGACGTGTCTAAAGCATAGTCAGCCAGTTCGTCGAACGCCAGCGTTTCATTGTAGACGTGCTCTTCCACCCACGCGTCTGAATCCAATGGCGCGTACTCCTCCTCATGAACCACGGACAGGTTAAACGTGTACGTCGCGTAGTGGCCGACGAACAATGGTGCCATCTTTGCCATTTTTTGAATAACCACTTCTGGCAACGAGACGCCTTGGTCGGGGACAGGGTGCAGCTCAATGTACAACCCATTGGTATTCTGCCATGGCCAGCCCACTCCATTAGACGACACGATCTGGTTTGAGAAGGTGAACGTCTTGCCATCATTGGTATTGCGTATGGACGTAACCATCGACGGGTCGTTAGGGTCGAACGTCCCAGACTTAGGTATCGAATTTACAACGTCCGCCCACACTCCATCGGTTAGTGCGTTCCACCCGGCTGGAGGATTGTTCTTATCTACAGGCTCCGCCCCATCGTGGGTTCGTAGCACCCATGGATACCCCTCCGTCACAGTCACCGCCCAACCCGTGAGCGCTTGCAGTGCAAACTCTAACGACGGTATGCTGCCCTTCTTCTTCCATAACTCGACAGCCTGCTTCGTTTCCCTGCGGCGGTACTGTGATGATAGCTCAAAATTCGTGGGCCACCCAAGAAACTGGTCGATGTAAGGGATGTTGGCTGCATCGGTGTTGTCCGGGTCATAGACCCTTTTGCGCGTCTGCTCAATATCCTCCCAAGCCATGTCAAAAATACGCCCAAATATGTGCGTAAGCCTTTTCAGGTCTTCGTTCGCCTCGCGCCAATCCAGCTTGCGGTCTACAGGTGGCAGGTACTCGTAAAGAACGTCTGCGTACTTTGACTCAGGTTCCCCATTTTCTCCCACGCGGTTCTGGTAGGCCCAGTTTCTTACAAAACCATGTGCTGGCGAGAAAGCCCATTTGCCCGAAACCGTGTTCTCGTAAAATATCGTGTAGTACCAAGTCGTCCCCGGATCTCCAATATCTTGGTCGAGTAGGTACCTTGAATCGTTGTAGCCCAGCGCCCCAACGTCAGGCCCATCGAAAACAATACTAGCAGAGCTGTCCGTAACGTCGTGGCAATACTCTCGGGTCTTCTTCAAAATCTTGATACGCCCGCCGTAGGCAAAAACGGGTGACACGTCTTTAGGGACGCCAAACTCCACTTTCAGGTACGGGCCTTGGACCGTTGAAGGTTGAAAGGCTGGGCCAACCACAGACCCAACGGGTAAGTTCTCACGAGTAACGCGTAGCGGCGCGTTGGCCCCGAGGACGTTCACCTTCTCAGTAGTGTCTCCCACCTGCACCACAAAGTGAAACTGCCAGTCGGAGTTCTTGCTCACTGCCTACCTCCATACGATAAGACAAATTCCTTAGCGTCAAGCTCACCAGTCGCGTATAACGTCGGGACTACCATCGCGAATTCTCCCACGCTGATATCCCCCCTAAAATTGTCTGTGGAAAAGCTGAACTTATTTCCATGCTGGGGGACGACGCCATTACCTCCAACTGTGATCTTGAAATCAAACTGTGGCAGCTCCCTAGCCCTGCGGGGGTCGTTCCCTGAATTATATTGCGTAATGGTGTACGTGTTCCCTGTTTCAAATAGGCGCTGAACGCCTTGGGCGTCTACGACCTTGCCATAGTTCTTTGAAAACATCTTAAAACGAACATAGTTGAGCCATTCCACTTCGTACTCATCCTCAACCTGAGAATCATAGGCACGTCCGACCGTAATGCTTGCACCGTCTATAAGATCACGGTGGCCTGTCACCAATCTCAGCGCGGGGACGTGATGGAACGCGTTGACGTTAATTTTGTAGACACCCCGGACGCCCTCCACCACGGCAATGATATCTGATTCTGGGATAGCATCACCAAATGTAGCCCCGCTATCTGTGAAATACTTTTTAAGTGCCTCTTGGACGTAGAAGCTCACGTCGTTAACGCGGATGCCTGGCTGGTACGTGATATGTGCTTTTAGGTAGGGCCGAACTATGACGGGGCCTTCGACAAATAACCGCGCGCCACCGACCTTGAGTGACGTAAGGTACCTGCCCACCTCGCCTATAACGCCATGCCCGGCCTTCATGTCAGGGAACCACTCACCAGTCGGAACTGGGTTCGCTCCTTCAGCGGCCACGAACACATGGACCTCGTATGCGCTCCCCATGTGCGAGGCTTTTGCCATGCGGATTCCCGCGCTCGGAGTTTGCACCGCAAGTGTCTCGAAATCTCCTAGCTCCACGGCTCGGTCTAGCGCACGAAGCGACAATGGCCCATGTGCCTTGGCATGTTTGATGGACTCCGGGTCTGCGCCACTGGACGGTTGGGCTGGGTTGCTCGCTGATACTACACCATCCACGGTTCCCGGAAGCTCAGTCAGCGTTCCCCGGCCCACGGAATTTGCAGCTTTGCCACCGCCGACCCTGTAGGTCACTTCGATGGACTGGCCCGTCACTGGGATCTTACCATTTGTCCCATCTCCAAATTCGAGGGTCGTCTTGCCCACCTCGTCTACGAAGTACCTGAATACCTTCGCAGAATAATCCTGCTCAATAAACGTCTGGACCGGAGACCAGATACTACCTCCAACGCTTACCTCCACTGGGTCTGCAATTCCCGGCGTCAGTGCAAGGGGCTGTCTTCCAAGCTGTACTCGCTGTCCCGCTTTCCCTGAAGTTACGCCTGCACCTTCGTCAGTCACCGTTTCGCCGTGGACCAGCGTGACAACGTGTGTGCCCGCTGCGCTTAGCACAACTGCCTGTGCCAGCTCAAAGCGCATCGCGTCGGACTGGGCGGATGGCTTGGATTCCACAGACCATCCCGCAGGAAGCACAACGGTCGCTTTGTCTGTAAGCACTTCAACGGACACCGAAGCCGCCGCACCCGGCGATAGCTCGTACCCGATAAGCCGTAGGATATCGACGACATTACTTCGCTGCTGCGCCGTCAGCAGGTACGACTCATTCTGTGCCCTGTCCTGCTGGTATGACAAAATGCCCGCCGCGTAGGACATGGCTTCGAGCAGGACCACTCCCGGATCGCCGGGATAGAAATCTGTCCACTCCTCGGTTAATTGCTTTGTCAGCTCGACGAGCGCTTCCCGGTAGCCCACGAAATCGCGGACCATCGGGTCGAGTTGTATGGGCAGATTCCCCAAAGAACTAAAACTCAGTTTACTAGCCATTACCCTTCCATCGTGAAAGTAAGATCGTCCTCTCCACTCATACCTCGGAACCGGTAGGTAGAGGAAACTATTGCTTCGCCCGTGTTGGGGTCGCTAGTCACGTCAATGCGTCGCACGGAAACTCTCGGCTCCCACTGCGCGACACATTTCCCTAGCTCATCAGAAATAACCACGGCGTTTGAATAGCTAAGATCTCTGAACACCATCGCCATGTTGAGCGTACCTACTCTTGGTGACATAGGTCTGTCACCTTTGCGAGTCTGCATCAGGTGCTCCAGATTCTCCCGGATTTTCTGCGCACCCTCTGCCCGCTCCAAATGACCAAGCGGCCCAAACCGAACTGGGAAAGAGAGTCCTTTAGGTTTACTCATCGTTCATCCTCAGTAGGGTAACAAGCGCGTCGAGCGCAGGCTTAGTCGAAGGTTGCATGTGCAAAACGATGCACGCAGAAATTTTTCCTTTGGGCGCACCCGATAACAAATGCGCGTTTCGCAGTGCTTGTGTTTGGGAGCGCGTGTCACCTTGGCCATACACAGATAGGCTGAACACATCAGCAGCGTTTGCCGTAGCAGCGAGCACGTCCGTTACTTTCAGCACGTCGTCTATCTGCCCTGTAATCTTGTCCAGCCGCTTCTTAATCACCCCAATAGCTTTTTTGATAAAGTCGACTTGGGACTCCGCCATAGTCAGCGAGGCTTTGGCGTTCTTCAAGAATTGGACCGGTACGCTCAGGACTCCAAGCTCGGATAGCTTTAGTGAGCGCCAGTCCGGTGCCATGCCTTGCCCACCGAAACTTGCTGTTGTTGCACGCTCCCTAATCTCCTCATCCGACATGACCTCGAATTCGATGGGGATGCCAAATAGCTCCATGAAGGGCTTGAACAGGTCTATAAGCTCTTGTAGCGAATCCATTGTAGCAATAACAATGTAAGACGCAAAGTACGTCTCCGAGCTTTTTGCTTGTGGCCGCTCATCGTCTGTCTTGTCATAATAGCTTTGGGCTACCTTTGCTAGCGTGCCCTCAACCGTATCAGCTTGGCGATATGACTTTGGGATAACCCATGTCATGCCAAGCTCCGTTTCATCAAACAGCTCCAGCGCTTTATCAATCGCAGCAATCACCGCTTTAAGGGCTTGTGCCGCTAGGTCAACGTCCGCGCTCCGCGTGAGTAGTGCAGCTTCCAACGCCGTCGTCACAACGGCGATCGCGTCCCCTAGTGTCCCTACAACTGAGTCGATGGCTGACACCGCATCTGTGATCTCGCTTCCGATAAGCTCCGACAACGCTGGGGTGCCCCATTTGGTTTCTATCTGTGCCATGTAGTTGCTTCCTCTTTGCGGTCTGGGCGAGTGCGTGTATCTGCATCGCAGCTTTGCACGTTGCTACCCAGCCGACCAGCTTTAATGCAGACCCGATGCTCTCGGATAGTGGGCGGTTCAGCGTCACATCTTCACCGGACAACGCTTGCCCAATTTTTATAAAATCGTCGCGGACGGTGGTCATGAATACTGTCGACGAGTCACCCCAAGGTACGGGAATCTTGTCTAGCACCTTAACCATACTCATGTAATGCTCCCAACACCTGTACCCGGTCCAGTGGTCACGCCGGTCTGAGCTGCCGGAGACCCTGCTGTAGCGACGGGCGTTCCCGGAGCCACAGTCACATTCACCGTCGCTTGTCTTATGTACGCGTCTATTGCCATCGCTATTTTCTGGTTCTTCTGCTGGATGCGCTGTTTGACGTCTGGTTCTACCTCAGCGCCCTGCACCTCCATGTCGATATCGGTCAAGTTGGCTGCTAGCTTTGTTGGATTCAACGGCATGATGGTTTACCTGTGTTTGTAAATAACTCTAACCTTTAGAGACGTGTACGGTATCTGAAAGTATAGCAGGTCGAGCCTTCGGACTGGTAGGAGCCAAGTATTGTGCTTGCAACATCTTGATTTGTGGCGTGAGCACTCCGGCCATCGCAGCCGAAGTGTACGATGGACTGAACCACGGGTGTCCATGGGCCAAGTAATCTGAAAGCCATATATCCAGAAAACTCACAAGGTCGTTCAAGAACCCCGAAAGCTGATCTCCCATAACAGATGGCTCAAACGCGTCCGCACTCAGGTTCCCAATATTCACGAATGGCCCATCGTCGCCCACAAGGGCAATAGGTGACTGAGCAAGTGAGGACAACGGCTGTACGTCAATACCCATTTTGCTCACCGAGCCAGTCATGTCGGAAGCGAACATCTCCAGCCTACCATTAAGCACGCCCAATTCTGCTGTCAATGTCGACGCCCCCTTTACGTTCATCGCGTTGCTGAAAATTAAAGAGCCGGAACCTGCCACGGTCAACAGCAGATTGTCTTGTACTCCTACGTTCATGGCCTTGCCCGAGACCACCTCAAAATTGTTCAACGATTCAAAGGAAGTACTACCTGCCACCTCGTAACGTAAGTCACCGTCAACTGTGTGCGCCTCATCTCCTGATACACCCCACGTTAGGCTGCTGCCTACCGAGCGCTCAGATTTTCCTTCTACAGTATGCGTGTGGTTCCCCTTAATTTCGCTCAGGTCGTCTGCTGAAACCTTGCGTGTGCTTGGCCCATCAACTATCTCAGATTTTCCGACGCTGTATTCTATTTTGTTGCCGGGGGATACGACGTGTATCGACCCATCCGGCTGGATTTCTATGTACCCGCCTTTGGCATGCGATATCTGAATTCGCTCAGCTCCGGGCGTGTCATCGAATTCTATAATATGCCCACCCGGTGTCTTGCGTACTTTGTTGTTCGGGTACTCCGCAGCGTAATTCGATTCTGGCACGCCGCTCGTTCCCCGAAGCGTTCCACCAACATCGCTGCTGTCCTTGTGTCCTCTCGCCCTGCGTGCCACGGGGTTTGGGTCTTGCTGCGTCACTGGTGCTTCGGCTACAGGGGAACCATCTGACGGTCGACCCAAGGGGTTGGGCGAAAAGAAGAACCCCGTGTAAATTGGGTAGGCTGCTTTACCCTCCTCAAACTCCATCCAGACACCTGCGTCTATCGGAGGCACGTTTACGTCCCCGTTCTCCGGGTGCCCGCCCGATGGGAAGCAAGGCATGGCCCAAGGGCTTAAATCATTTCCATAAACGGTTGGACAGTACACGCGGACGCGCCCCAGCTCCTTGGGGTCTTTGTTACTCTTTACCACCGCCCTAACTTTACCGAAGTGCCTGCCCGCAAACCTGTCGAAAAATTCTGTTGGGCCGAGCAAGTAGTTACTGCTCATCACTATTTCCTTTGTGCGTTACCAAATTTGTCAATCGTGACTGTCGTCGCACCTTGCACGTCACTGCTCCACATCTCCGCGTAGTCCGGTGTCGTCTCTTCCTCAGTCGGCTGGGGCACAAAGTAATTTCCTGACCCTAAGTTTCCCGGTTCCGTAACCGCAGGCTTGGACTTCTTTCTGACCCAGCCGCTCTTCATTGTAACCGTAGTCTTAAACCCTGTGCTAAATTCATGCTTCACCTTCGCAGCGCGGTAGTCCCCATCTACCTTCTTTCCTGCTCCAAGAAATGACACCTTCTGCTTTGGCTTAAACCACATCGACCCCATCATGAGTCCGACCTCAAGCTCTACCACGGACGACCCGCGTGCGACCCCTTTAGCAACCCGCACCTTTTCCGCTCGCTTTTTATTCTCGTGCTCCGCTCCCGCAGGCTCGCGTGTTGGTTCTGGTTCAGCGGAGCCGGATGCTTCAAACACGACCCTGTTTCCGTAGGCGTCAATCTTCACGCGCTGCGTGCTCGCCTTTGGTTTTTTCTCTTTGGGCGTTTCTTTCTTATACGCGCTGTCGAACACACTCCCTTGCAGCATGTCCTTCACCCCTGCGTCCGTCCCAACCATCTGGGAAAGCGTATCAGTAGGACTCCACGCGGTGCTAGCCAAAGAGTGGGGCATTACAATGGCGACAGCTTTGTCTACTTTGGACTGCGCGTTCTTTAAGTCTGCCGGAAGTTTCGGCCCTGCCTGCTTAACGCGAGGTTTGCGCTCCTTTAGCTTGAGCGACGTGGTGTTAGCATCTGCTCTGTTATATCGTAGTTCAATAACCCCCAATGATTTTCTGGCGAAAGGCGGCGAGAACATTACCTTGCCGCGAGCGCATGTCATGTGCCACCCATACTGGTTCGCTATCGTCTGAAGGAATTGCGCGTCCGTCTCTCCGGTCTGTACGAGCGCGTAGTCTGCGTCGATGGGTATATCCAAAGCCCCGTCATCGTTAGCCTCAAACTCGACGTCGTAGCCGTGGCTACGAACGATCTCCTCCAACACGCTTTTAACAGTCCCTTTGGTTATGACTCGCTTTGTCGCGCTGCTTGCGAGCTTGGAGCCTTGGCGTGCTTTGATCTTTAGCTTCGCGTCCCCGCTCACTGTGGTCACGTCCACGTCTTCGATATCAAAAGGCCCCCGCGACTCATAGCTTGTTCTGTATCCGCAGTATAGCATTACGCTCTGGCCGCGTCTGAAATATGGCTTGTTCAAGTGATTGGCGTCGGGGTCAAAATAATCCAACGTGAGCTGCGCGCGTTGGTTCTCCGTCTCTTCCAGAATTACGCTGCGAATATTACGGTGCTGCTCGCCCGTCATTTTCTCGCCATTTATCTCCACCCGGAAATATGGCTCTAATTCCACCATCAGGCTCGGCGAGTATATATACTTCAGCACGTTCATGAAAACTCCAGCCCAGCATACGTCAACGGCGGCACGTTAATATTCTCTCCAATAGGCAGCTCGGTTACGTCGTACACCTGTGGATTAAAATCGGCGAGCACGTACCAAAGCATAGGGTCGCTGTAAAAGCGGTACGCGAGTATCTGGTATGTCTCGCCTTCTCGAACGCGGTACTGGACCATACCGTCGACTGGGGCGAAGGTCGTGTACCTACGACCAAACACCCTATCAACGCGCTCCGGCGAATCCCCAGATAACGCACCCGGAGAATACTGGGCTGCCCTCTCGATGCGTGCCTGCATGTACCGGGACTTGGTATATATTTTAGCCACTAAGCTCACCTGCGTATTGGCGGATTCGTTCGAGGAAGGCGACGTCGTTCTGTACGCCCGTGGAGATCACGGTAAACTGGAGCGACGCCCGAAGCGACACTGTGTTCATCTGCCGGTCCATGATTTCATGGGTGAACTTGATCCGGGGGATAATGACATCCCAAGGGTGCTTGCCAATAACGAGTTTCGCCCGGCCCGGTGACACGAACTGTGTGGACTCGATTCCAAAGTCGGGGCCGGGAGACGCAAACAGCTCAAGGCGTGCCCGAGACTCCTCCACGTTGTTCTCACCGTCCCTTCCATAGAATAGCAGATCCATTTTAATCGTGCGCTCGCCTATTTTATTAAATGACGCAGATGGCAAGAACTGACCGGGGGAATCGCTGAGGTTCCAGTCGACGCCTAGCTCCTCCTCATATTTTGTCGGGTTAAACTGGAACTCAAGCTGGTCGACCACGGAGTCTTTCACAATGCGGTAGAGCTTGCCTTTTTCTAGTGGGGACTGTCCATAGCTCATAACGCTATTCTCCTGTTTGTCAGAAACTACCCGAGGTTCATGCCCTCGACCTTATCTCGAATCTTGTCACCAAGACGTTCCGATAACAACTCAACCAAATCGTCTAGGCCCTTGTCGTCTAGTGAGCTTGGGTCAACCCGTAAATTATCAATCTGTATTGGGACTGTGACACTCACCGTGTGTGCCTCACTTCTGAGTTCACTGCTGTTGCTGCTTGAGTTCTCCACACTCGTCTGTTCTAGCACACGCATTGGGGACTCGGCCCTCGCTGGTTCAGCAGGCCCTTGGCCCGTGAACGCGCTAATACCTAGCCCGTCGGAAGCACTTGGAAAATCACCAAGAAGGTCTGCCCAAAAGCCTGGCACGCTTCCACCGCCTGAATCAGCAACACCACTTATCTGCGCTTGGATATGGCTTGTGACTCCTGAGATAGCTTGGTCGACCGGCGCTTTCGCGCTGCGCATCCCATCGGCCAGCATCTCCATGATGTTGCCACCCGCCTCGTCTGGGGGATTGTTCCGTAGCGGTCCTGCCTTGGCTGGGGAGAATGGTAGGAACTCGCGAACGCTGCTGACCGCTTCACCCATTGCACCTTTGACGGATTCGACTCCGGCCATGATGCCTTTGCGTATTGACTCCATAATTGACATACCAGCCCCGAACCACGTATCCGGTGATAGCATCAGGTCAATGACACCACCCCAGAACGACACAACCCAATCCTTGTACGCAAGGAAGCCGCCTTTGACCAAGTTCCAAACACCTTGGATTCCTACCCAGACAGCAGTAGCAGCACTGATGAACGCATCCTTAATAGTTGTACCTAGGCCACTAAAGAACTGTGTGATCTTTGCCCAATGGTCATAGATTTTCTTCACGATTAGAACTATTGCGCCAATGATCAGCGCGGGGATACCGAGGAACAGCGCAGCAACGCCTGCGACGACCGCTATCGTGACATCGAGTATATCAAAGAATCCGCCCGTCCACGCGTCGACTGTTCCCCACAACGTATTTCGCAAATTCCACACCCATACAACCAGTGCAATAATTGCCGCGACCAGAAGTAAAGGCCATAGCACCATCACTGCTCCAAGCACTCCCACGACTAGCATCGCAGCCGCCAGCACAAGCATAACCCCTACCACAACGCCAAGCACGGCACCCAACCATTTGAGTATGCCACCCATATTCTCTAGCATGCCTTTGGAGAACTCGACGTAGCCTAACATCTCCGCAATGGCGTCTACGAAGCCTAGAACTTTCTCGACGAGCCAACCTAGCACTGAACCCACCACCCCCATGACAGGAAGGAAACTCGACTTGAACCCATCCACCCATTCCTTAGCCAAGTGCCACGCGACTGTGAATGTTTTACCTAGGTCTTTGGCTGTGTCACTCATCTCATCCCAACGCTCAGTGCTTACCCCTTTGCCGCTGATGACCCCGCGAATTAACTCCCATGCGTGCACAACGTCTGTGACCCAGCCGTCAATAAAGTCTTTCAGTCCACCAAAATTTTCCCGATATGCCAAGGCCACTAGTGCGGTGGCCGCAACGATCGCGGACATCGCAAGGAGCACTGGGGTGATGGCAGCAAGCAGCGGCAGTAGTGCAGTCTCAAACAGCGCAGCTCCCGCAGCCGCAAAACTAAACCCTCCGCCTGCTACAGCGCCCGTAGGACCAAGAATCATCATTGCGCCCTGTGCGCCAGCCATAGCGCCAATGCCAACAGCTAAGATGGCAGCCAGTGCGGCCACCGCTACGGTCAGTCCTATAAACGCTTTAGCGAGGATTGGGTTCGCAGTAATAAGGCTCGTAATCACGTTGAGCAGGGGCGTCGCAAAGTCAAGTACGGGCACCACGAAGGACTTGACCAGTTTACCTACAGCTATTTTCAAAAGGTCGATTGTGCTTGAGAGAATATTCCCTTTCCCCGTGACAGTGTTGAGAAAATTAGCCTGCGCAGCTTTGGCATCCCCATCTGCGGCCTCAATCCCTTGGGCGAACTCGTTGAAACTTTTCATCCCCTTATTCTTCATGAATTGTAGCTGCTTCTGAAACATCTCGACAGCGCGCGCGTCCATGCCCTTAAACAAGTTCATGCCCACGTCAGCCTGTGACATTCCCTCGTCCATAGACTTCTGCATCTTGCCCGTGATGTTATCAATCAAGTCTGGGAGTGTGTTCATCTCTCCTGTCAGTTCATTGATAAAATCGCCTTTTTCGATACCTAGCGCGGTGAGCGCCTTAAACTTGTCCCCATTCCCACTTTCTAGTCCCTTGAGCACTTGCGGAATGGTGCGACTCAGCCCTCGTACCATCTGGGCAGACCTGCCCGCCGTTGTACCCATCGTGCGCAGTGCGCCAACCGTAGCTAGAATGTCCGCTGGGGCAGTATCCTTAAACGTGGTCGCAGTAGCACCAAGGCCACGCATGACTTGGTTCATCTCCGTCATGGACAACTTTGACTTGTTCGTGAGGCGAATTAGCATATCCATCGTATGCCCTGTGCCCTCCGCTCCAGTCTGTAGCACTGCCATAGCGTTTGTCGCTAGGTCAGCAGCTTCCTCAAGCTCCACCGCTCCTGCCGACGCAGATGAAAACGCCTGTGTGCTGTCGATGGCCGAGAGCGCTTCTTTTGCTGAAAGCCCCGACTGGAGTAGGTTGGTAAACGCATCCTCGATATCCCTTGTCGTGAACTCAGTTTCGCGACCTAATTTTTGGATACGTTCTTCAATAAGGTCGAAGTCTTTGACTAGGCCCGGAAGCTGCGCACGGTCTCCGATCTTGCCCATGACCACTTCGATGTTATTCAGCCCCACCTCGTGCTCAGCGTATGAGTCCAGCGAGGATTCTAGCACTGAGGTGATACCTGTAGCTATACCAGTGAGTGCACGTTGGGCCATTTGTAGCCCTTGGACCATGCGCTCGCTTTCATTAGTGACGTTCGTAGCCGCGTCGTCGAACTGGTCCATCCCCGTTTTGGCGCCATGCCCTGCCTGCTTCACTTGGTCCAGACCGTCACCAAGACGCCGCGCACTAGTGATCGCACCCTTGGCGTTTAGTTCTAGCTCAATTCCAATTACGCTGCCAGCCATGTCTCCGTCCGCTGTTAGTGTTTGCTCCTCGCCTTTCGAGTCTGCTGTCTTTGTCGGTCCATTATCTCCCCGAGTTCTTCTAGGAACATTTCACGCTTACGGACGGATAGGTGTAGCACCGTGTTGGGAGCCCATCCCCAATGCTGCGCGAAGCTGGCACAAATTCTTACGAGATTCATCTCTTTTTGAGCCGTCCACGTGCGCCACTCTTCGTAGCCCTCTTCGGTGCCTTGTTCCCCCCGCGAATAAAATTTGCTGGGGAAATGCTCGCAAGCCATGACCAATCACACCGGTCACAGATTGCTTCGTGTCGTAGGTCAACTCCAGGAGTCCACTCCGACACAATCGTCATTGCGTGCTCACGATCTCGAAATGACATGCGCTTGACTGTTTCGGAGTCAAGCGGACCCTCCATGTCAGGCACAGTCAAGCATGCTGCTAACGTCGCTGTCTGGACTTCGTGCCTCGGGAGGCCAGCAATCCGTTCTTGTAGCGACCCCTTTGGGAAATTCCAAACCACGTCCTTGTACACTACGCCATCACGCTCAATGCCACGGGGTAGTTTGACCTCAACGCAGGGTCGAGACGTGGGGTTATCCTCGGGGCCTTCCCATTCCAGTACGTCCATTTTGGCAAGGTCAATCTCAATGCTATTCTTCTCAGAACAGTTTGGGCACTGGAGCGAGATTTCAATCTCAGGGTCCATCCCAAGCAAACGAATGCTGATGAACAGAAAATCCCTATCCGCCACGTACATACGCCTAAACAGGTCTGCGCTTAGGAGCATGAACGGGTCGGACTTGCCTTCGGTTAACCCAACAATCTCCTGCACGCATCGGCGTAGTAATCGGGACACAGCTTTCGCCCCATTGTTGCGGATCTCCTTCTTCGACAAGTTCTCTTCATCCACGCCCGTCATCTCGTCAATGCGGATGGTGCGGTATCGCTCGCCTTCCCAGTCGAGTCCAATGGGTAGTGTAACTTCGTTGCTTGGTAACAGTGCCATGTGTTTCCTCTTAGTCAGATATTAGTTCTGTGTCTCAATTCTCCCAGCTTATGCTAGGTTCTCTTCCTTGATGCCTTCGTTCTGAATCTCCAATGTTTCGATAAGCACGTCGTTGCCACTCGCGTCTAAGTCTCCAACGGTTCTGCTGCTTGGCCACGCGTTGAACACCGTCCACTTCTTCACGCGGTCGCCCGCTTTGTTCTTCAAGTAGATTGTAATATCTTTCCTGAAGCTCTCATCGTCACCTTGGGCACCCGCAACCGCATCGAGATTAAAAATCTCTTTTGCCCAATCGTTGAAATCGTTAAACGCACCCGTGCCTCGCTCAAGAGTAACAGGATCGAAGCTCGATTGTCCGGGGAGCTTGCGGCTGGTCTCGTTCTCACCGCCTTCCCGGTATTCAATTACCTCGATGGTGTGGCTCAACCCTGTTACCTTGGCAAAACCTAGATGCGTGAAGCCATCAATCTCGACTTCAAACTTATAATTTCTAAATGGATCTCGTGCCATTGTTTAGCGCTCCGATTATAGTTCGGTGATTGTAGACTGGCCGGATTCGAGCAAACCGAATCGGAACCGGATAAACTCAGCAGGCTTTTTAGGCGCAATTCCAATTTCGCCTAAAAGAACACCACTGTCGATCTCATCGCTTGTGGTCGTCGACTCGTCGATGCGCACGTAGAACGCTTCCTCGGAAGTACGTCCCGCCAGCATCTTGGATGAATGCGTGCGACGCAGAAATGTAGTAACGCGGTCGCTCAACTCTCCCCAAAGTAGGAAATCATTGTCACGAAACACAGCATAACGTGAACCCTCGATGATGGACTGCTCCACGTAGGTCAACAAACGGCGTACCTGAATGTAGCGCCATGTCTGTGAGCTGCTCAAAGTACGTGCGCCATAGACGGTCACACCCGGATTCGCGCTGCGCACGAAATTGCGGATCGCGTTAATGCCCTCGGGATTGAGTGTGCCTTGCACCTTGTCATCCACCTGAAATGCCAGACCAAGGACACCATGTATTTTACCGAATGCGCCTTCGCCAGCCGGAGCAGTAGACACGCCGCCGTTGGGTGGAGCCATTGCATCGACACGGGCGTACAACCCAAGAATGTGTCCTGAGTTCGGAACATCAACCACGCCGTTCTTCGCAGACGACAGCGGGTCGGCTACGCGTAGCGCTGGGTAGTAGATCGCACCCCAAGCTGTGTCGAGGCCAAGCACGTTGGACCGGTAGTTAAGCGCAGCCTCCGGCGTCATTCCCACCTCAAAATCGAGAACGGGGTAACAGTCGTGACGGTCTTCCGAGTACGTCGAAAGGGCCGTGTGCACGATTGGGTTTGCCCCAATCGTTACCGTACCCCCAAAGCTGGGAGGACAAGCCAAGGAGTTAATCGGTTGGCCGTCAAACACATACAGCCCAGTACGCGCTGTGGCGACACCCACCACGTCCGCGTCAGCAAAGCCTACAGTCTCCGACGTACCTCCCGTAAGGGGCGTCTTGCTCAAACCAACCGCGACGCTTTCAGGGAACAGGAGTTCATGGTCCTCCACCGTGATTGTGACCGAACCCAGTACGGTATCGTTAATCCGGGAAACAATAAAATCTTCCCTTGCAGGGTCAAACGATACACCTTCGATGGTCTCAAGAACGCGACGCCCGTCGTAGACAATCAGGGTTACTTCTGTTGAGGCTAATGCCGTGGATGCTGAGGTAAATGAATTCACCAGCGCAGCATCAAGGAGTGCAGTGCGTGTTACTCCAGAACCGCTCACTTGGGTCGTGACGCCGAGCACCCGCACGAGTTCCATACTCATGCCGTCCACTAGCATTAGAATTGACCCTTCGGTGATTCCCTTTGCAGACACGAGCTGCAACTCATTTGAGCCAGCATTCGCGTCTACTGTTAGGGCAACCCCCGGTTCAGATTCTGCCTTTGGTGTGGCAGAGGCAACAATGGCGAGGCGGTTTCCGTATTGGCCGGGGGACACGATCCCTTTATAACCAGCCCGGATGGTATATGGCAGTGACATCGACCCCGGCTGTCCACCAACCTGCTGCCCGTTTGCTAAGCCTAATGCAATGTCCAACCCTGTAGAGAAGTTACTGGACAGTAGGTCCGACGTTACGGCGCTAACAGACTCGTCCACAACGACGAGCACCAGAAAACCAGCACGGCTGCCCACGTCAACTTGGGGATCGCTGTTACCATCTTGGACGTCACGGTCGAGCACGGTCTGTAGCTCAGCAAGGGAAACACTATCTGCATCCGCAACGTCGTTGCCCGTTGAAATAGCAGACCCAACACTGAATCCGGTTTCGGCGGCGAAGTCTGCGCCCACACTCACAATTTCGATAGATGCGCTCGAACCCCTGCGGTCGGTACTGATTATAACGTCACCCGTTACAGTGCTTGCCTTAACGCCATCCATTAACTGCCCAAGCAAAGAAGCATACCCTGCTGCGTCAGCGGTAGGCGGCGTGTTGGTAGAAAGGTCAACCCTCTTGGTCGGACCCCCATTCACGCTGTAGTCCGCGAAGCACGAAGCGCCCGCAGTGGCGGGGAAGCTCGCGCTTGCTCCGGTCATCTCAGCAGGCTTGGTCGTGATGGTCGCAGTCTGGGGAGACCCTAAGTTCACAGCTAGGTCAAAGGTATGTACCTCGCCAGTTGGTAAGACAACACCTTCGCTCATCGGACCACCTGTGAGCGTTGCATAAGCAGGACCACCAAACCCAGCAAGGTCTACTCCCGCCGCGCTGCCCACCAGCGTGTTCTTATCCGCAGGATCGCTGAGATGGCCAAGCCTGTTCACGTACACTTCCGTGCCGCCATTGTTAAAAAAGCCTCGTACGGCGTAGTGCAACGATTCACCGGCCATTGCCCCACCGTAGATTCGCTCAAAAGCAGCAAAGCTCTTCACGCTCACGGACTCACCAATGGGTCCACGCTGGGCAATCCCTGCGATTCCGGCAACGGCTGTGCTCACCCCAGAAATGGGCTGTCGGCGAGTAGCCTCTTCGGTGATGCTTACGCCCGGTACTTGCGGTTGTGCCATGCTATGCTCCTATTACGGTATCCAGAAGTTTGATTCGTTAAACCCGACAACGCCTGCTGAAGTAACTGTGGCCTTGGCCGCTGTAACTACTTCGTTTTGTGTATTAACCGGAACGAGCCGACCCTTATAAAGAGATCGCCCACCTTGTTGATCCGTAAGCACCTGAGCTTTAGCTTTGTCTTGGTCTATTGCTTTCAGTTGAACGATTCCGGTTCTGAACTGTACCTCGTGAACCTGCTTGCCTACGAAGTCTCTTTGATATGGTACAAAGTCGACTATCACCTCAATGGACCACACCCGGTGATAAATCATCTGGTCCCCGTCCTTACCGTTGGCACTGTCCGCCCCCGATCGGAACAGGTGGTAGTTCTCTTGGTCGACAGTTATCATATCACGGACGAGCTTTCGAGTGTCCACTAACTCGACAAGCTGCCTGTCGGCCATAGCATCATCTGCTACCCACGAGTGTAGCTGAAATTCTAAAACGTACCAAGGTGGCGCTTCGCGGGTCTTTGTCGTGTGTGGAATTACGGTCGTGTCCTCTTCTACCCGGATGTACGTGGTCGACTCTTGCATCCCCGACGCTTCGTGGTATCCGAGAAGTTCTAATGTAAGCGCGGGAAACGTCTGCACCTTGTTACTTTGATACCACGGCGTGTCCTGAATAAACGGGACTGTCACAACGCTTCCATCAATTAGCTCGATAGCCCCGCTGCTGTACACGTCGTCTATCGCCTGCTCAACTTTTGCTATAGTGGTCATATAGTATCAAGGTGTTTGTCAAAAAGGTGAGCTAATTTCCACACGTATTCTATCTTGAATGGACTTAGTGAATTTGTCCATTGGCTTGTACTTGCCTCTTTTGATTGCTCGGTACACGGGTGTAAGCACAGGGCGGCCCGGCATCTTGGTCGTTCCATATTCTAGCCACTTAAACAAAGTAGACGTGCGCATGTTAGCCTCGGGGTGCACTTTGTCTGTGACGGTCGTAATCAAGGACGTGCGACCCAACCGACCCACTTTTACCGAAACCTCCATCGCGTTGTCTATCATCCAGCCGGACTGGTACCATCGCAGGTTGGGAAATGGATATCCCTGCTGCGCCTTTCGTTCTATCGTCATCGCCGCTAGTACAGGAGGCGGGTTACTTTTCATGTTCGCTATAACATCCGCTGCAATATTGTCACCAAGTATTTGCAGCTCTTCCTTGGCTGGCCCAGCTATTGTGTCCTTCATATCTTTGAGCTTGCTGGTAACTCGCCTCCACGGCCCTTTGAATATGGACATGCTACACCTTTGGGTTGAATGCTACTACCAGCACTTCCGGCTCCTGCGATATCCTAGCCGTCGGATGGACGCTGGTCACGGCGTACCTCTTGCCTTCCAACACAAGCTCATCGTCGCCCGTTATGGTGTCGACGATCTCTTCACTGGGAAATGCTTTCTCAAGGTCTGTCCTAATGAACGAGATAACCCCCGCGACAGGTTCCAGTATCCCAAGCTGCGTTCGCTCTTCAGGGTTCGGGTCGTACACAAGAATGCCACGAACCATGACCGCGTTGGCGTAGGTTCGCTCCGCTTGGCCGTACTGGTTACTCGTGCCCTGCCCGGTGAACCGGTGCACTGCGATCTGATCGCCAACGCCTGCGGTGTTCATCGCCCACGCAAGATATTTCCCGACGTTGGAGCGTAAGGTCATATTGTCACCTCAACAATGGGCGTCACGCTCTTGAGCTGATTCATGTTCACCAAGGTGAGCTGGTAGAACCATGTGCCGCTGCCCGGCTCGTCCACGAACTTCGTAATATGATTGTCAGGCTGTACATATATCACTTTTGCGTCTCCCATCTGCGCATCCGCTGACGCACGGACTTGGTAAACTCGAAACTGCATATCGCGAACCACGTCCCATGAGAGCAAAACCATTCCTCCTTCAACGCCGACGGCAAATGCTGGGGCAGGTATGGGTGAATCCATCACTCTCGGCGTTCGGCGGCCTGTGGCTCGATTCGTTCTAAACACAACTTGGCTTTGTACGGTCGAAGCCGTGGTGCCATCGGCCATATCAAACTTTGCCAGCAGGTTCTCATACTCCGCTTCTAACGCGCGGGCGAGTTCAACCCAGAACTTAGGGCCACGCTTGGCGCTTACCGTAGACGACACAGACAGGTTAGGGACGCTAACAGACTGAACAGCCCCAGATGGGTTCTGATGTATATCGTCGGTAGCGTCTTCGGCTGCGCGTACCCAGCACATTTCAATAGTAGCCCTTATTTCGAGCAGGTAGGTATACTTTAAGGGTAGCTGCGCAAGACTGTAGTTTTGGTCGATATCCAGATTGACTCTACTCAGTCCCCGTTCCACTGCGTCTTTGTAAACATAATTCGGGTAGAACGGCTTGACGCTTAGCTCAACTGTAAAGTCTCCATCTGCCACAGCAATATACGCAAGCTCACCCAAGTAGACAATTCCGTACCAATCCACATCACGAGTCCATACGTCAAAAGGCCCATCCGTTTCGGGGATGGACCCCACGGATGGACCAGCTTTGACCGCGTACACGTCCGCAGGGTCGGTGGTTAGTGCTACCTCGCCTATATAGGTATCATGCACACGCCTTCGGACTTTAACAATCAGGTCTGATTCGACAGCCACGGCTTACCTCATTGCTCTGCACGGTTCGTTTTTCGGAGCCATCCAGCTACTTCGGTGGGGACTGAGGACGACACGCCTTTTCGCAAGCGCATTTTGATGGTCCCGTATTGAACTGCTTGCGTCACCGTTGCTATAATCTCCTCATGCTTCAACGCAGGCTTCGACGCAGGCTTCTTCTCTACGTGCTTTTCTTGCTGCACAGCTTCTTCGAGACTATCCATCTTCTCAACGTCGGGGTCATCAGCTTTGGTCTGTAGGGACGTTAGCTTAGTCTTGAGTGCCTTCGCAACTTCAGGCTTCGTGATGCTGCTTGACAGCGGCGCTTCGGAAAGATCCGATAGAAGCGAGCGCATGTGTCCGCCATGGTTCTCGTCAAGAGAGTCTTCAATCTCTTCAATCTGCTTTTCGTAATCGTCCACTGCGTCTCTCCGCTGAGGTTGAACAACAAAGGCAGGCCACTGGTTTTGCCAATGGCCCTTACCCTTATGCTGTGATGATGTGATGAACGTAATCATTTTCAAGCACTTTCGCACCCCAGATCCCATACCACGCCAACCCATGCAAACGACCGAAGTCCTTTACACCATCGTCACGAAGCTCGACTGGTAATGCGTCAGCAAGGCCAATAGCTTGATCGGAAAACAGGGTTGCGCGGTATAGATCTGCGGCGGCAGCGCCCGTTCCAACAAGCGTCGCGTCGTACCCCGCGTCGGCACTTCCGGCAACGCCATTACCCTGATGCGTGGTTTGGATGAACACAACATCTTCCCAACGGCCAATTTCTCCGTTGAAGATTCGTCGTGAACCAGCATACCGCTGAGCGGAAATCCACTCAGGATCACGCTTGAGCGCAGCAGCCTGATGCGGATGCACAAAGCAGATGTAGAAATCGCCACGGAACTTTGGAGCGTTTGCCGTGCTTAGGTTCTCCACACCGAGGCGGATCACTTCAACGTCCATAACGTCGTCATCGGTCACGCCAACCAACGCACTCGCACTCGGGTTGGCAAAAATCACATTGCCACCAGCCACCAGCGCATCGCGGAGCATGAGATCACGCACGGTAGCGTAGTCACGCCCCAAAAGGACTGAGCCTTCGGCCATCATGTCATCCCATGAAAGCTGCGCCAGCCGTTCGGTAAGCCCAATCGCGTTACCAAACTCCTTGACAAGAATCTTTGCCTCGGTGGCCGACATGCTCTTTGTCTCCAGTGAGATGCCCTCCGTCAGCTCTCCACCTCGTGCCAGATTGTTGTAGGTTGTGACCGTGATACTATCACCGGGCGCAGTTCCGAGTTCGGTCTTTTGGACCGCGAACTCCTCGTAGCGCATAACACCCATCGCCTCATGCTCAATATCGAGCGAGTAGATGGAGCGAAGCGCAGATGGATTTGCCACCACGTTTCCCGAAGTATCTGTACCTGTATACTGATTAGCCATTTTCTCTCCAAGATTCTTAGTTTGCCCTAGTTCCAGCCTTTACCCGCCTTGCGCGTCTTGGGCTGCCTGTCTCATTTGTGTGCGTACTTTATTAAACTCCTCGGGAGGTAGCTGCGCGATATCACGTCGGGACATGCCATTAAAAAATGCTTCTTTGTTGACAGGCTTTGACGCGTTCGGCTCCGGGGGGGCTTTCTCATCCCGAGGTCGGGGAACTTGTGTGCCGATCTCATCTTGAAGTTCACTCTCTACCTCTTGGCGTGCTGCTTCGCGCGCCTTGTCATAGATCACTTTCTCGCGCTCCACTTGCTGGGTGATAGCCGCATCCACTTCTTCCTTCGTGGTGCCCTTCACAAGCTCGGGGAACTGGAGATCAGCAGATTGTAATTTCTGCTGCGTGTACTGTTCGAGGCGTAGCTCTTCGAGCCGCACCTCTTGTTGGACTTTGGTTTCGCTTAACTCTTCGCGTAGGGTCAGATTGTCCTGCTCCAGCGCTTCCAGCTTCGCGAGAATTTGTGCAGAGGTGTTTTGCTTCTCCTCGTCTTGCTTCTCTTCGTTTTGCTTGTCCAGATCGTTCATGAGTTTCTCACTCTTCTTTTCGAGGGTGGATACTTTCTCCTCCAACTCACTTCGATCCGTACGCAACTGCTTTATGGTTGGATACAGCTTGTTCTTCTCCTGCTTACGCGCAGCTTCGATGCGTTGCGTAATATTGCCTTCCGATTGTGCATCATTGACAGGAGCTTCGGGCTGTTGCGTATTTTCTTGAGTTGAGGACTTTTGCAGAGTCGGGTCTTCTTTCGAGGTCTCGTCCTCCGGCGTACTCTTAATCGTGTCTGGCATCTAGGTCTCCTCGTGGAATGCCCCACCTACGCTACGCAGATGGGGCAGTTGATCATACGGACTGTGGACGCATCGGTGCTCGACGGTAATGCTTGCCGGGCAGGTTGCGTTTCTTCTGGAGTGTAGCAGAGGTAATTTGTGCACTCTTGCGACCACCCGGAATGCTCGGCACGCCATTAAAGACCGTGACCGATGCGCGATTATCGTCAGTGGGTTCTGCGCCAGTGGCGATGTTCGGGTTTGCTGATGTAGCCATTTCTCTCTCCTAGTTTTGCTTACGACTGTCGAGTGTGACCACCATGTCACCGTTGTTATATTTCATATCAGGAATCATGGCGTTGTCAATCGAAACTGTCCCGATGGCCTCGCGTGTGTCCTCTAAATCTAGCCCTACGCGATGCAAGTCGTGGGCGGTGGCGAGGTACAAAATCATCTCGTTTTCTGTAGCTAGCTCCTCACGCACAAGCACCTCAAGGCGCTTTTTCGTTTCGGTTAGACTTTGCTCCCTGCGTTGCAACGCCTCAAACCGTTGGAGCAACTGCGCTTTTAATCGGTTTGTCAATAAGTCGAGATCGTCAGCAAGGTTCTTCAACGCAGGTCCAACGCCCGCAATGTTATTCTCTGTTGGTTCCAAACTTATTCTCCCTAGATTCTTCACTCATCAACGCGACCGCTGGTGCATGTGTGTTGACAGTAGCTGTAATTATTTCTTCATTCAAGGCTAACTCTTTGGTGATGGCCTTGAGTAGCGACTCGGCCTCCACCTTAGATCTCTTCGCTTTTATCTCGCTGTACGTTGTGAACTCCTTTCGCTTCTGTGTATCAAGCAGCGTAAGCGGTGACATGCGGTCTTCAACTTTTACTACCTCGTCGAGCGCAGACAGTATCATACCTTTTTGTTGCATCAGCTCCAGACGCCGCCGGTCTGTGTTCGAGTCTACATTCGTTAGGACATACGAGTCCACATCCTTCTTCTGCTTCGTTCGCCAGTTGCGTGCTTCCCGCTGCGCGAATTCCGCAAAGGTCCACGGCGTGTCGAAGTGAATCGTGCCAGTAGATTTCTTTTGAAGGTTCACGCCCGTCGAACCCGCGCGAGTCACAAGTAGCGTGTCGTACTCTCCTGAGTTAAACTTTTGTTTGGCGGTCGACTTCTCCGCGTCGCTCATGCCACCATGGTATTCGCCTACAACCAAGCCCTTAGATTCTAAAGCGGCCCTAAGCATGTTCTTTGACCCTATTCGCTCAAGATGAATAATCGGCTTCTTGTCTTTAAGCTCGTTGTCTAGCAGGCGGACGACCTCCTGTGCTTTGGCATTCGTCTTCCAATCGCCTCCGTGAATATTTTTATGGTGCTGGTTGTTTCTCCATGATTCAGGGTTGAACGTATTCTTAACTCCTTCAATCCTATCCCGATATTTAATCGCACGCTTCATCTTGCGGGACCGCATCCCTGTCGGCCTAAACTTGTTCGGGTCTATGTCCGTGTCGTACAACACCTTTTCGAGTTCTGGGAACTCTTGAAAATACGCACGTAGACTCGCTTCATCATCTGTCCTTTGGCTGCGCAATTTCACCTTCGCCTCCGCGTCCATTTTCAACTGGCGCATCTTGAAGCCGGTAAACTCTCCTTCAATCTGTGCAGCACGCTCCTTCTGCTTAGGCGTCATGGTTAACTCTCTAAGATACTTCGCTTTCTCTGCATCTGAACGCTTCGTCCCATCGGGGTGATAATCTCTAAATGGGTTATTAAGTCTCTTATCCAGCGGTGACGCTCGCGTAAACGTGTAGGTATCCATCTCCCGTCGGAGCTGCGCCACCATCGACTCGCCAAACACGTTCGAGTTGAGCGTGATATTATCGTACTGCTTCGTGAATTCATCTTTGGGCGGAAACTGGCCGGGGTTCAACCAGTTCGATATATCCCAAAACTCACCCATGTTGTTCTTAGCTGCCGTGCCTGTAAGGCCGACGCGGTACTTCAACCTTCCACCAACCAGCTTTTGTAAACCCTCCGCTTTAGCAGACCCTCCCGTCGGACTCGCAGACGTCATCTGGTGAATCTCATCAATAGCCATAAAGTCAAACGTGTCCTTAGCCTGTGCAGCGGACGCCGCCAAATCATCATGTGAGATGATCGTGAACAGCGCACCATCTCTTCTGTCCTCTGCATAGTTGCGCTCCATTGCCACCACATCGTCTTGGAATCCCTTGACCGTGACTCTCGTTAGGCGTGTCGCAATCTCAGCTTCGATTGTGTCGGCGTACGCTTCTGGTAATCTACTACGGTCTGGTAGTTTCTCACCATCCTCGCCACGGACAAATGGCACGTTCTCCATAACTACATCTCGCACCTTCTCCCTGATATCACGCTCAACATCAACCCTGCTGCTGGCAGACGTATAGAGAACGATCTTACCCTTCTCGTTGAACTGCATGATCTCTTGTACCATTTGGTTCCTAAGTGCCGCAGGCGTTGATATACACCCCGCGTCAATTTCACCCTTAGCATGCAGGTCGGAGACCGCCCCAATGATAGTTGGGGTCTTACCTAGCCCAGCCCCAAAGTGGAGGAGCGACTGCTTGGCCTCCTCAATGAATTTGATGCCCGACTGCTGCTCGACGTGCATGGCAATTTTGAACCCACCCGTGGGGTCATCGGTCTCCGGTTGCCACGCCTCGATATGATCTTGCATCCCCAGCGGTGAGATCGCTATTTCATCTGCCTTGATGCGGCGCAGCAAGTCATTTCTTTTCGCATGCTTCTTTAGCGGCCAAGTGCTTGTTGCCTGCGGGTCCATCTCGACTATGTACTTACCCTTGTCCTTGAGTATCTTGTATGCGCCAGACTCAGGTGGGAATCCGTTGGCAAGCATAAACTGCCCTAACTCCTCTTTCGTGGTTGCAGAGTTTGAGTGCATTGGCTTACGCTCTCCACCTATATGATTCTCAAGCGACTGGAGAAGTGCGGCATTTGTTCCAGCCTGTTGCAACTCCCTCGCATACTCCATGCGAATGTTCGCTACCTCCGTAGCCTTAGTGATTGAGCTGAGTGCAGATTCGCCTAGTACCGCTGCCTCCAACTTATCCCTATGCTCTCCTGCTTTGTTAACACCCTCCATAATCTGCGGTAGCATCCGCTCTTTAATCTCTTGGAGCGTTCCGCGCATTCGCACACGGTCGAAACCCTCAACCTGCGCCATAAGCAGATTCGCCGCCCCGTCAATTCCCAGCATCGACGCCGCGTGTCTGTCAAATTGCGCGTTGATTCCCATCTCGCCTGCAACAGCATTAAGCGACGCAGCTACGTTATCTGGAACTTGGCTGGATGACATCGTGTCTTTAGGAAATGGCCTATTCTCAACCAGTTGGTCGAGAATAAGCATGCTCAGCTCCTTTGGTGGATGCCACGGCTCTTGGTAGCACATGCAATGCGGGTGGGGCAGACTCGGATATTCCACAACTAGGTACATACCCGATATGTCCACATCGCTTAGGTCTACGTCGAACTCCGCGAGCTTTGCTATAACGCCAGCTCCTGTGCCTGATGCCAGTATCTCACATACCTCATGTCCGCTGTGCCACGCGTGGCTACTGCTCAACCGCCAGTAGCTAAACGCCACCCCTAACTCTTTGTACAAAGCCAAGTTTGCTTCTCTCGCCGCGCGGGCCTGTTCAGTCCTGTTGATGCGTTGCAGCGACTTGCCCACGGAGCCGCCGTCAACTCTCGTATGCCCCGGCTTTGGGTCGTGTAACCCCCGGCGCATGTAGTCCATCGCCTTCGTGGAATCCTCGCCGAGCTTAGACTTGATAACACGGTCGTAGCGCAGCTTCGCCTTCCCCGCTTCTCTTGCTAGCCGATCCTTAGTTGTAGTCTGCGTTCCGGGGAACGGATTGTTCATCGCATTGTTCGTAGCAGTGGCCGAGAGCTGGGCGAGCTTCGCGTCTGTTTGCTTCGGGATGCCGAGCTTTGCAAGTACCTCAGACTGTGCCCGCAGGTCTCGTTGGACTGCGAGTGCAATGTTTGACTTCATGGACTCTTGAACCTTCCCCATTGCCCCACGAATCTGTGTGTTCGCTAGTTGGTCTAACTCTAAGCGTGCCTTGGTTGTAAATTCACCAGACTCGGTGCGCGAGCTTTTATTCTTCTCACGGACCTCTGCTGAGAACGCTACTGTCCCATCCCTGAAATGCTGTCGTAGTGTGCCCGCCTGTTTATGTGATTGGCGTAACGACGTACCCCTAGCACCACGCATTTCTTCTGGGCCACGCTGAATCAGCTCTTGGCCAATAGCCGCTTCGTCTACTGTCACTCCACCCACCTTGGCCGCATCAACGGGCGTGCTCGATTCGGGTCGCTCATTTTCTTCTGGTCTCTCAGCCAAAGCTACTCCACGTCATGCTAATATATATTTCGGTCTCGGCTTACGCCAAGTCTCGCTGTGCAGCGATGGAACGCTTCTCGCCTTGCACGGTCGGCTCAGGCCGGGTCGGGTTTGGGTTGCCACCCCGATTTGCTTGTTCTTTATCTGGCATCAGCTCTTGCCCGATATTCATCTCAAGCTGCGCACGTCGCACAAGCTCCTCCTCGCCTACCTTCATGGTGCGCGTAACCTCGGCCTGCGACTTGCCCATGTTCTCCATTTCTTCTTCCCGTGTACTCAGCCCAAGATCCAGACGCTTGCCCGCCTTCTCCAGCTCCATAAGCTCATCGCGTGGAAGTGGGTCGGGGAACGTGACCTGCGTTCTATAGCGATTCTCTTTTGGCAGCTTCACCATCTTACGTCTGAACGTAGTGTTCATTAAGGCTTCAAACTTGAGCATGAGCCTGTTCACTTTGCACAGCCCAATCCCATAGGTCAAGATTTTCAGGTTCCGTCTCTCATACATAGGCAAGAAGCGCATCGCGAGCGCGACCGCAGATTCCTTACCTCCCCCGCCCATCGCCGCTGGCGGCACGTCGCCTATTTCGTGCAAATGGTCACGCAGCCTATCGAGGTACGTCAGTGACGTTCCAAGTTCGCCATCTAGTGCTAGGTTCTCGACCGAGGAGTCCATAGGCATTGTCCACATGCGGTTAGCGCCGCGTTCGACCTGCCCCAGCTTTGCCCCTTTAACAATCGTGACTGGGCTGCCCTGATAATTGATCACATCGGACACGTCCGTCATTTTCTCGTTGTACTCGCGGTTCAGCTCCTCCACCAATTCAATATCGCTATCACCATAATGACTCGTTCCGCTGGGGACGTTCGGTACATGTACTAACGGAATCTCGCCTAGCACGTTCTTTCGCTCAGTGAGTTCGTTACCGTCCCAGATAAGCACCTTGTCGGGATACCAAGTTTCAATAACAAGCTGGACGACCTTGTTCCCCTTCTTGGCCGAGCCTGCTCGCGTTGGCGCGTCTTTATACTCAGGGTACACAATAGTCACGTTCTCCATCTTGGAATTCGGATTCCCCGCTGGTCCCGAGAACACTGGAAACACCTGCTTGGAATGCAGGATCTCAGCTTTTGGGTATGAGACTGCTGCCGTGTCGTCGTCCTCCTCCCAAGAGACCCGCACAAACAAGTCTCCCGTCACGCTCCCCATCTGTCCTGCTTTCCACGCCCATAAGTTCTTATCGTTTAGTGACCAAATGCGTTCGAGCTTCTGTCGGACAAACTCGCGCTCGGCTTCCTCGTTCACATCTGTGCTTGGGTCATCGGGAACCACGAGCTTGAACCCCTTACCAAACGTGAAGTTCGTGTGCTTGTTCGCAAACTTCTTGCAATAGTTCACCGTCACGACCGGATCGTCTGTCGGAGTCGCGTAGGTCCAGTGCTTACCCTCATAGAAATTCCAGTGCTTCTTATATCTGCGCAGCCGAATCCGATGCTCCTCTTCTAGCTCCGTCGCAATAGACATCGCAGAGTGGCGAGTTTTCTCAGTTGGAAAATCTCTAAACAGTTCCATTAAACCCACGGTCAGCTCCTAGTCCCTTGGTTCTTTCTACCCGCGCTAATCCGGGCACGGTACAAAATACCCTCTCGGTAGGTAGCATTAAACGAACCCTTTGCCGATTGGCTGCCATCATGAAAATACTTGACTAGGGTCTTGACCTGCTCGGTCCCTGCCATATCAAGTTTTGTCGGTTTGTCAATAACTTTGGTCATTTTACCCTGTTCTTAAATGATGGGCGGCGCGACTGCGTGTTGTTGACAAGTCTCTCACGTCCGTACCTTTTGGCATCCTCAGTAGCACTGCGGTCGTAAAATGGGTTGTCTGCCGATTCGACTCTGTACTCACCAGTGCCATTGACGAGCCAGCATAGCATCATCCACGAATCTGGGTAATCGTCCTTTGCAGTCGAGTTACCAAATTTGAGCCTATTGCCCTTGTGGTTGGACGGCGCTTCGACAACCATGTGCTTTCCTTTCCAGATCTTTACAAGTTCGGTCGTCTGTTGCACGAACCGTTTCCACTTGCGCATACGCTGTGCCCCGGCCCCCGCCGGGTACGTGATTCGCTCCTTTGTAACCTCCTGCTTGAGCAGCTTATATCCACGATGCTTTGAGACCCGGCTGAAATTGAACGGACGAACGCGGACCTCGCCTTCTATCCCGTGCTCCGGTGCGCCATATTGCAGGTCGTATCTCATTCGATCGTAGATCGGTTCACCCCGCCCGGTCGAATCGACAATGACCTGTGACACGCTATAGTTTCCCAGAAAATCTAGTATTTGTGGGTACTGCACCTCATGATCGTCGCCGTGAATCTCCAGCCAGTTCACAACGTGCAGATAATATCGCTGGTCGCCTGAGTATGCTATCGGATTGTCCCACCACACCCGGCCAATCGTGACAACGGTCGAATCTTTGCTCCGTCCAAAGTCAATGGAGGCTACCTGATCCCGTGTTGTCCTGTCATGTGTAGCTGGGTAGTCTGGTCTCACGAACGTGGTGCGCACGATGTTGGCACCGTCATAAACTTTCGCCTTGAGCTTGTCGCGGTTCACGATACCAAGGCTGTCCAACTGCTCGGGTGCAATAAACTGCGAACGCTCTATAAGCCAGTGAAGCCTGTACGCCATGCGAAATTCGTCAGAGTCGTACCCAAGCCGCTCAATCTCTTTCTTAACATAGCGGTTGTATTTCGGGTTCGCCTTTGCTGCCGCGTGGTAGTCAAATCGGAAGTGTCGCTGTAGCTGGTGCGTCTCTTTCTCAAGGTCATGCTTCCTACCTCGTGCGCAGGCGTCGTAAAAATCATTCCTGTGCGGGTTCGGTGTACCAATCTTCACGATGGTACCGTTGGTTGCAGCCAACATAGGATGAATCGACTTTTTGAGTTTGTAGTTCGATATATCCTGCGTCTCCTCGCACAATACTAGATGGTATGTCTTGCCCTCGATATTCGTTTGTGGCCCCGCTGAGTTACAATCGACAAAAGAACCATTGCGCAGTCTGAGAATTTTGGAACCAAACCCCGGCTCCATGTCAATCTCAGGATCTCGAAGCGTATCGCGCATTTGCTCCGATGACATGCGCATTGCCATACGGCGGTGCATGATTCCAGACTGCTCGTAGGTCGGCGCGAAAATACCTACCCACAGCCCATCCTTGAACTGGGAGATCCGCGAATCCTCTTTAATCCCGTCGATGGTCGCTAGAATTGGGAGGATGACCTCACACCCGCACACTATGTTCGCGACTGTCTCAGTCTTACCCGCTTGCCTACTGAACAATGCTGTAATCTCGTCGCCGTCGTTGAGTAGAATGGACTGTATAACCCGCAGGCCAAACTGTGCCTGAAATGGGAATAGCTTAACTCCAGTCGACGCTTCGCAGAAGGCGAATACCTTGTCCGCGATATCCAACACCTCCTCGCGTGTCAGTATAAGATTCTCTTCCAGCGCGTAGCCTTCTGTGGCATCGTTCTGCTCATCCCAGGTTTCGATGCTGTGTGCGTCTGGCTCTTGGTAAAACTCTGTCACTTGCTACTCCAAAGTAAGTTGGCTTCGGGCCACAGTAGCGGACGAGCACTACTTGGGCAAACTTGCTGGGGACTGTAGCACAGCCAAGCACAGCAAAGGGCACATGCTTTCACACGCGCCCTTGGTTATATCTGTTTGTCAATCCAACGTAATAATCCCAGACTTACAACCTTCGTCTGTAGACTCAATCCTAATCCCGTTCACTTCAATCGCCCAGCCCATCACAGTACCTGTGCCATTGCAGTCCCATTCAGAACAGGAGAACGATTCTCCACATGGCAGCTCGTACAAACCAGTCCCCCGACAGGCGGGGCAAGTTACGTCTTGGACTCCTCCGAATATACACTTCTCAACGACCACTTGTAACTCCTTACTTATCCAAGGCGCCCTTGGTTATACCTGTTTGTCAATCCAGTGCAATAATCTCGGACTCGTAACCTTGGCGGCTGGCGTCCGCCTTTGTGCGTTCCGCGCAATCTGGGCATAGCCTGTGAATTGACATCTCGCTGTAGTCTGCCTTCGTGTCGTAGTAGATGATCACGCGCTTGGTGGCTTCGCTGCTGGAGCACTGCGGCTTGAGTACGCCGAAGCCTTGGGTGCTTGAGTTGTCGCAAACGCGTTGTCTAAGCGAACGTCGGTGGTGATGCACGGGTTCCTCCGTATGGTTGGGGTATGGGGTAGTGCCCCAGTATGAACTGAGGCACTGTGGTTGTGCGGCGTTCTTATCTCTCGTCTTCGTACACCTGTGACATCAGCGTGTGGAATACGCCGCTGGGGATCTGGGCGACGAACCGTATAATCATATCAAAGGGTATGAACAATTTCGCGATGCCGTCTGAGTTATGCCGCTCAACGATCAGCCAAGTGCCCTCCTGCTTTACATGCAAGAAATACTTTGTCTTACCCACTCGCGATTTTACCTTCACGTCTTTGAGCACTTCGGCTACGCCTTTTGAATGCTTCATGTGTCCCTCCTTGTGTTTTGTAGGTTAAGCGCGGCAACCATCGCCTCTTCTGCTTGATACATGGTCCTAAAATCGGCCATACGCCCGGCCCATCTCGTGAGCGCTCCTGAGTCATGTGGCGTAACGACAATACTTAGATCATGACAGGTGGACTCTTTAGGTAGGTGTTCGTAATACCGCACGCTCCTCCCTGTTGCTTGCTCGAACCAAGCACCCTCAGACGTAAATACTACGTCTTTGCGCGAGTGTGTAAATCCGACCACCTTATGCACGCGGGCAGAACCTACGGTCCTGTACCGTTTCCCTATTTCGAGAATCATGCTTCCTCCTTTGTAGGCCCGCCTTCCATCCCGTAAACCGTCACGATATTTGCTGGGGCACCGAATGGGCCAATTTGCAAACGCCATAGCGGCTTGCTCACGATTCCAGCTTGGTACAGAATTTCCGACCAGCCCTCGTATTCCGAGTAATTCCGAATCATGCACTCGTATGGTCCCACCTCAACAAGTGACTTGTGCCGGGGGGTCATCGTCGGCATCGAGTACAGGATACCATCACTGCCTTGGACCAGTAACGCTATGGGCGATAGTGCCTCGGGGTCTTGAAACTGTGTTGCATAAACAAACAGCTCCTCGCCTTTATACTGAAACTTGCCAATCATCTCTGCTAACTGCTTTTCATGTTCCATGTGCTACTCCTTTAGTTGTCTGAATGCTTGGTCTGTTACTCATTGTCGTCGGCCAGCGATCGTATCTTCACCAGTCCTCGCGTGTTGGTTGTCGTAAAGCCAGAACCCAGCTCGTATTGTGCGGCCTTGTGAATCGCTTCGAGCTTTGCCTCCAGCATGTCAATTGTTGCAAGTGCGGCTGGCAGTGCCTCCCTCGCACCCGCGACGAATTTACAGAACGTCTCCGTATGGCCATCAATGAACGTCCCCCAACCGAAGGGAGAATCGTCATTGCCGACGCACCATTCCTCATCATCGAGCATATCGTCACATCCCCCAATCCCCGGTCGCGCCTCCCATGGCCCCCTCGGTACGCCCGCGCATAGTTCCTTTGCTTGCTCTCTTCCCTTCTTCGTCAGTGTCTTCATTTTGTCTCCTTTTGGAGCGTTGTTTGTGAATTGCTACCCTTAGTGCTTCTTCGTCAGGTCATCGAAGAACTCCTTACTTTTGGTTTTACTGTATGCCAGCGCCTCCTCCCAAGTATCAGCTTCAAATACCTCCTCAACGACAAGCCCCTCCTCCTCGTGCATAGATGTTAAGGGTTCAACTCCCTGCTCGTGCATTGCGCTAGGGTATCCCGAAATGGGATCTTTCCACCGTATGTACGTCACCATGTTTCTCCTCCTATGCTGAGCGCACACTTCCTTAGAAGTACAGCCCTAGCTTATTGCGCTTATTGCGCTTCTTTTGTATTTCCAAAATATGCTTCGCCTTTTCCAGCGAGACACTAATACTCAGAAGCAGCAAGGCTCGCTCCGCTTCCAACGCGTCGATGGTGTCGAGGGCGCGCGCCATCTCACCGGAATTAAATGTATGCGCGAAGAGATCAATATTGGGGCGGGCTGTAAACTCTCGCCACTCTTCGCGCTCTTCTTTCGTCAAAATACTCATAGATTCTACTCCTTCATTCTAGCTAAAAAATAGTGCATAGTTTCCTCAATGCAGTCGTCACATGAGGCAAATGTCTCAGATACTGCCTTGCTACGCAGCGTTACAAAATGCGTGGCAGGCGGTGCTTTGCCATCCTTGCACAGAACACACCTGTGGTACTTCGTAAAAAGAAACTTGCCGTTTCTTATTGGCTCAACTTTGATTGTGAACTCTTTCATATCAACTCCTTTAGTATTACTTTCCCCAAGTGCCTGTTGCCCATGCGGCGAAGCCGTACATTGTCAGTGCTGTTAGTGCACAGGTTATACTCAATATAAACAAGTGTTCCCAACTCATCCTTCCTCCTTTGGTTTACAGTTCTCGGTATTTCATATCGGCCAACGCCGCATTCAGGTCGTGCACGCAGTCCTGCATTTTCTGCTGCGTCCCCCGAACGCCTGTGCTCACCACCCCCGGCAGTCCTAAGATACTGGCCACCGCTTTCCGTGCGTGACTCGCCGCCTCCTCCAGACCTTCGACCTGTTCGTACAGTGCGCTGTCGGTCACGGGCTTTTCCCCCGTCATGTCGTGGTGGATTGTCTCGGCGAGCCGGATTCTCGCGCTTAGCTTCGGGTTCGCCAATCGTGTTCGCTTAAACCCGTACGGGTCTTCTTCGTGGAGAAGCACAAGGTTCGCGTAGCTTTGCGCCATATTGAACACCGCCCTTGTGTGCAGGTCCGTTTGCCCACGCTTCTTTCCCTCCTTATACCGCCGGTGCCACTCATCGAACCCCGACGCGTTCTGGAACATCGCCTCCTGCGTTTCGGGCACAGCCTCGATGGCGCGCAAAAACGAATGCTTGTGCCCCTCAGATGCGACTGTAAGCAAGTACCGTGAACTGCGGCTCATCAACGCACCGCACATATTCCAGTATTCATCCGTCAACTCTTGTACTCGAATCGCCACCTCTTCGTTTGTCATGCTCCGTATACGTCGGGTCAGCAGCGCCTCCTTGAGCGTGTCCGCCACTTCGTGACCGAGCTTCCCGAATTCGCCTAACGTGTAAATCGTTTCGTTGACCCACGCCCAGACTCCATACTCATTGTGGAACCACGTCCCTGCTCGGCCCTCGGAATCCAGCGTGCTCAGTATCACCGCCTTTCTCTCCACCTCCACCAGCGAGTTCAGAAAATCCGCAGGTTCCAACCCTTCCAGCCGTCCTCCGGTCCCCCACTTATCGAACGCGCTCTTGGCAACGTGCTGGAGGAATGTCGGTGTCGATTCAACGGCCAATGCTTTCAATATTTCTTTGTACATCTGCTACTCCTTCTCAATGTGGGACCGTTTAGACCCCGTTGGGAGCTTTGGCCAAATTACCAGCCAAAACCCGCGTTTAGTATAGAAATAACAACCCTATTTTCGCTCGATCACCTCCATATCCTTAAAGCGTATATCCAGATTCGCCCACGCCCCCGTAAGGCGTATTACGCCCTCGGGGAACGCTTCGAGCAACTGCTTACGGTACTCGTCTTTGTAGTAGCGCGCCGTTCGGCCCCGCCCCCCGAGTACGCGTGACTCAATCTCCACCTTGTCCTCCACATGCACCTGCCAAAGCAGCTTGAGCACGTCGCCGGTCTTAACCAGCTCCCACCACGCTTTCGCGTAATCGTGCAACCCTTCCTCGGAGCAGCACCACGTAAACGCGCCCCAATCCAGATACAGCGAACAGATTGGCACGCGTCCCTTCACCATCGCGGCACTGGCGCACGATGATATCTCCCAGAGCTCACGCGGCTCCAACTCCTTGTACTCCGCCAACTCGTAAATCTTGAGCCAGTCTGCCCCGTCGCGCCCGTCGCGCCCCCATGTCAGCCTCGGATGGTAGTGAATCATTTTCTTCAGCAATCCCACCTCAACGACCTGTGCATTGGTAGCAATCTCAATTACGTTCGTGTCTAATTTTCGCTGTCCAGTCATCTCACTACTCCATGTGCTTGTTTCGTTAATGCTTCCCAATCGTTTCTTACTCAGTCCCACCAGATCCGCAGTCCCTCGTCTGGGTAGTTCGAGGAATTAAACGTCTGGCTCCAATCCAGCTCATCCGCGATCCGATGCTTCTTGAAATACGCGTAAACCTGCTGGAGCAAATCCGTCGGCCCGCTCACGTACACCACTGGGGAGGATTCCCTTCCCGGCGTCAGCATCAGGTGCTGCACATCTGCTACACTCACCGCATCCCGAAATGCTCGCGCGACGTGTTGTGCCGTGAATTCGTTGTAGTTCCCCGGCACGGCCATCAACATCAGCCATTCCCAATCGAATAGCGACAGCTTCAGCTCGGACCTGAAACCTAAATCCCGCTCCTTCTTGCTCAGCTCGTTGGCATCCGAGTACGCATCCACCACCGTCTTATGCTCCGGCCCAAGCTCTGAGAACCCAAGCGTCCGCGCGTCATCCACAATCAGCGACGTCTGGTAAACCCCATCGAGCAGCTCCTCAACTTTGCTGTTGAGCATTGCCACCATCCGGTCCTGCTCCTCCTTGGTGCTGGCCAGATATTCCTTCAACTCCCGTCTCGCCTCTTCCAAATCCAACGCGATCTGTATCAACTCTTTATTACTAAGTGGCATTGCTAGTCTCCTGAACTCGTTCGTGTTGTCTGGGGAGGCGCAGCCCATTGACCACGCCCCAGTAAATTAAATCATCCCTGCGTCGTGCAGTGGTGACGACAGCGTCCCTTCGCACCCTTCACTTTGACACGCGTACTCTCGGGCATCCGGCTCCACCGTGCGCTCCGCCCCGCAATCCGTGCACGTTGCTTCCACCGACCCGTAATCCTGCATCTGGCGAAACGCCTCCATCACACTCTGCGATTGCTCGTAATCTTTTCGTTCGTCCAACATCCGCTTCTCCTTACCTGTTTTCCAATTCAGTGCCCCACTCGCCCCATTGGCTCGTAGTGGCTTCGTACTCGCACACCTGTAGAATTATCTGCTATCAGATTCGTCCTCGGGCATCGTTGCCGTCTTCAGATGTTTTCTCGTTGCTCAGTACACCCACGCTGAAATTTTGTGGGTGCTCCTTAGTATATATAATATTTATGTGTTTGTCAATAAGTATTTAATGATAGGTAGTCCACCGTTCTCCACCTTGGTTCGCCTTACCTCGTAATGGCTCCGCTTTGCTCCTACTCAGGTGACGTGGATTCTGCTTGGGCTTAGCTCGTACCAAAGGGTCTTAGTTCTTAAATTTTCTCATCTGTGAAGATAGCAGTAGGGTGGGTTTTGTGGCAGATCTTGGCGGGGGTCCGAACTGGACTTGGCCTGAATCTTTTTCTGGATTTTGCTTGACACCTAGCTTTTTTCATGAGTGAGCTTTGGCTTGGCTTGGGGCCAAATTATTCCTGGATTTTGCTTGACACCTAGCTTTTTTTATGAGTGAGCTTTGGCTTGACTTGGCACCAAATTATTTCTGGATTTTGCTTGACACCTAGCTTTTTTTATGAATGAGCTTTGGGCTCGGCTGCCCATAAATCCAAAACCAGATTCGGTAGCTGGGCTGGCTTGTCGTCACTGGGGAAAGGACTTGTCGGGGCTGGCTTTGCTTGCCGCATAAAATTCAGATCTTGAACTACGCTCGCCAGCGAATCCTAGCATGCCAATCCATACGCCCAAACCGGCTCCCAAGGCTTTCCATGGGTTTTGCTTGACATCATAGTTCTACCCTTTTCTCGGAGGGGGGGCCTAATTCCTAAACCAAAATCCTCACCTTGACATACACTACTGAACATAGGGGCGGCTCTTAATCATGGCAGCTCCAAATCCCAGTCCTATGCCCAGCCATGGGGGTCGCCACATTTACGCGTCTAATGGGCTGAGACAAAACACGGGGAATTCCGGCACTACCCCTCGCCAGAAAAATCCATATAACGCTTTTACTAGCGCCAAATATCAATCCGTAATTCCAATTCGCGCCTAAAAAGTTCCTGACAAACCTACCCAAACCCTATGCACCAAACCTGACCCTAAAAAAGTTCCTGTCAAACCTACCCAAACGCTATATGCCAGCACGTATATCTGTGCATTTGTCAGAACCAAGACTGCCAACCAAGTGCCAAAGTCGCTCTAAGTAGCCACATCGGGATCGTCCTCTATGGTACGTCTCTACCCTTACTCTCTGTACTACTACTTATACACCTCATAGATCGCCTCCGGCTCTCTCTCCCCGCAAAACCTGGGAAATACCGTGCCTGCCAGTGTGCTCATGGGGGTGTGCTTATACGTTCTCTAGCGCTTTGCCTTGCTAACACTCTCCTTGAATACATGCTTTCAAATGTTTTCTTGCTCCCCGCCTATTTCAGCTTTCGGGCTGCTCGGTCCTGCTATAGACCCCACCACACCAAAAGGGCAGGGAGGACCAAATCAACTGGCCTTCCGCTGCCCTTACGTGAGGGTCTATATGCTTTCTTGCTACTCGCTGCTCAAACCGTACCTAATAACTAGATGACCTCAAAATATTTCGCTGCTGTAGCAAGAAGCATATTGTAATCACCAGCCATCATCTCAGCCAATAACTTATCAACCTCCTCCTTATTGCAACCATACTCTCTGGCCGCACGCTGACATCTGCCCATTACACTATACGCATTCCCATCCTCTCCAGCCAACTTTACTTCAGGCTTGCCTGCTTCCAAATCACTTAGCGTTTTCATTCTCTTCTCCTTTCATGACTGGGGTATCAAGCCCCTTGGGTAGTTCACTCTCTTCTTTAACCGCTCTCCCTCGCTGGGGAGTTGCGCTCCTGGCTAACTCTTCCGCGAATCTCAGGACTGTTCTCGCACTCGTCCAGCTACCTTTGCTGAAGCTACCATCTCCCGATTCTGAGTTCTGGTTTCTCCATACGATCTCCGCTAACTCCTGTAGCTCTTTTGGGTGGGGAGCCAATCGTTTAATCAGCTCCGCCGCCCTCGCTTTGTCTGATAACTTGCACATCTCCTTCTCCTACCTGTGGTTTCTGGGGGATAACTCATTGATTCTTCCGCGAATCTCAGCTTAAACCTACCTCCTCATTTTCAGCACTCCAACCATCGCCCTCCCCTTCCTCATGGAACACCTAAAATCCACTTTCCTTCCACGGAAACTAGCTGTCCCCTCGACCACTGTCTTCCGCTCGCTCCCGCTCACAGCTTGAGGCACGATGGACGGGTATGCGAGAACCACAGGTGATTTCTGTGAAATTACGTGCTTACAGAGAACCCATGCCTCGACCTTTTTCTGGGTACTGAGCTTCTTTTCAGTGGTTTTCCGTAGCTCTCTTGGTGGTGGTTCCGGTGCACTTCTATCACGCGATGTCACAACTACGAGTAACACAACCGCCATTATCGCAAACGTAACCAACACTTTCACACTGTTACTAGGCATCTTCTTACCTTCTCTTAGGGGGAATTATTCTCCGATAACCGTTAGGTCATTTAGTGCTATGCACGCCTCTCGTCCTACAATCCAGACTACTGCTTTGCCATTTTCTACGCGTGCCACCCGCCGGGTTTTCGCCACTGCGCTATCCATTCCTTCAGGCAGCTCTCGAATTCGGGTGCCTACTGCGTGAAGCCCGTTCCACAATTCCGCATACATTTGCTCATCTTGTAGGGGAGTAACCCAGTTATTTTCATGAATTTTCTGGAGATGCTCTTCTATGGACGTAATTCTTTGGCGGACTAAGCGTAATTCCTGTAGGACAGCAGTGTTTTCGGCTACTTTTTCTGCATCTATTTGCTCCCCATTATCTGTTATCCAGTCCGTTAACCATGAGTGTAAATCGTCAAACAAATGCACACTCAACTCACGTCCATCACCATCTCTACGGAGTAAAACTCCCAATATTTTCTGTAGCATCTCGAATTTTATCTTGTCTTTTCCTGGGATTTTCCTACTCATTTCTTGCACCTTTTTACTGAAAAATTACCAATATCTTGATGGTCTCTAAGCACTTCTCTCAGGGGAAATTCCTGCTCCAAAGCAGTGAAAATCTCCTTAGATCTTTGGGTGTCGCTGGGGTGTAATCCAGTCCTCATAACCACCCATGTCCTGTTGTGAGAATACGTTATCTCACCAATGATTTTAGCTGCTTTTCTCATGCGATTTCGCATCACGCCGAGCGTCTCCATATTCCATTCCGTACCATGCGTGGTTAACAGTGTAGCCCGTAGTAGAACTCCGCCTCTTCACATACGCCCAAGTCGTTGTGTACATCTTTAAGACGCTGTAAGCGCTTTCTGTTCAAGTAATTCCTATGTCCCTCTGGCCTCCAGTCTCCCGCTGACTTCATACCAAACCTGCTTTTCGGCTTATAGCTTTTCATAACATCCCTTTGAAATGTACTCCGTGAATAACCACTCGGGCTCTCCCCAGTTCGTCACTGTGACTATCTCCCCTGACAAAACCCGGTCACGCACAAGGCGTAAACCCGTCACCATAAGCACCGCCTTTGACGTGGTGTGCCCTCGTATTTTATCAGCTATCTGCACGTACATCACGGGCTTGCCATAGTGGGTAATCACAGCCTCCTTAACCCCTGCCTGATGCTGCATAAATTCAGTAGAACTCAGTATTAAATTCTCATGTTTCCAAGGTGCCCATTTCGTGTTTTTCTTCCTCATAATTTCCTCGGCCTTAGTGGCGTCTTCGGTTTTCTTAATTATCGAATTTGTACTGCATACTATACTCACCATCCTCCTTGGCTATATCGCTCAGCTTAATCATCATCCTCCCTGCGTTCGGCATGGAATTATCCCATTGGGATTCTGATACCTTCAGTAGCATCATGTGCGGCCCTTCGACCTTGTACTCCTTCATCATGTGTGGCTCTTCGATCTTGTATAAAAAGCCGATTCCATCGGGCATGAACGCTGCTCCTTCTGGCTCGGCTGGGACCGCATACTGCTGGGGTAGGTTTCTTGCGATTTTCGCTACTGTCTCGTTCTGTAACGTCTTTTTTGAGAATGTGATTTTCAACGTCCTTCTCCGCTTGTGTGAATGTGAGTCTCAATGTCACCAACCATCTCGCTCATATTGCGAGGACTTCGTAGGCGGCTGTGCCTTCCTCGCATGTGAGTACCACCTCGACCGAGGCTCCTGTTCCGCTCCTGCGGCAAAGGTGAATTGCCTCTTTCGCCGTTCCGTTGAGTGCGCCGTGGATCATGTTGAGAATCATCGCAACTTCCGCTTTGTCATCGAAGTGTCGTACGGCGTAGGGCGCGAAACTTTCTGGGACGTCGAACATCGTAACCCTGATTCGAGCGTTGACGAAGGACTTGAGAATGGCGAGAGTTTCATTGTCTGTGATTTTCTTCATTTTGTTCATTTTGTTTCCTCGGGCTTGGTTGCCGTCTTAGGTTTTATGGGTGAAGTGCTTACCCGCAATGTTTTTTGGGGTATGCCTCAGTATATATGATTTTTATGTGTTTGTCAAGTATAAATGGGGAATAGTGTTCCAACGACTCTCAGTCTGATCAACCCCAAATCATCTCGCTCACTGCTTTGCCTTCCTTGGACACCACCAGCACATCGTAACCTGCCTCCTTCTCAATCTCGGCAAACCCTGCCTCGACCAATTCGTCATCTCCCGCTGGGCAAAACCACACTCTCTCACTTCTACTCCTATGAAACTCCCAGAGCCTTTCAGCGGCCCTAGCGCTTAACGCGTTTCCTGCGCTTAGCATCTCCTCGTCAGTTGCATACTTCTCTTGTGTTCTCAAATACGACATTGCCGTACTCCAGCTAAGCACAAAATACAGCCCCACTTCGCTCCCATCAAACCGCAACTGGTAACTACACACATGCGCTGATTGCTCCACTCGGGCAGATTCTTTAAGCAAGTCAAAAATCGCACCCATGCCCTGCGACCCTCTGACTGTACTTATGTTAAACTCATTCTCCAGTGCTGATACCACAATATCCTGTGATTGCATTACTACATCAATAAGCGCGAATAATCTTTTCGTATGGTCTTTCATAGTGTCCTCGGGCTTGTGGCCGTCTTAGGTTTCTGTGCATACCTTACGCGAATGTAAAGCATGATGTTTCAAGGTGTTTGTAAAGAACTATTACGGAGCCGGTTACGGTACTGGCTCTTCGCTGTGGTGGCAACGCCAATCACTTTACTCTTTTCATTCCTTTGGTTTGAATCTTAATGCTAAGATTCTGGCCAAGCGGTTCAAGACTTAGCTCGCACTCCCCAGCCTCCACTGCCTGAAGCACAGCGCCATATAATGTCAGGGCCTTCTTAACTAATTCAGTCGCATCTTTTGAACTCGACTTACGAACTAGTTCTCCAACCTTGCGCACCATATCGCCGTCAACCGTCACGACAAGCTGGGGGGTATCATCACTCACTTACTGTATGTCACCTTGTGTCTGAGCCTCTTCATAGAACTTAGCAGCACCAGCTCGATCTCGCTCCGCGAAGGCGCGCTGAATTACTTGCTTCTGCGTCATCGTAGCTACGTGGCCCAAATCATTCACTACCTCCACCATCTTCATGGAGTTGATGAACTCACCTTCCGCGAGATGATCATTGACTAGGCACCCCATAGCCTCCTCCTCCAGCGCAGCCCGACACATCTCAGCCTCCATCTTAACTACCTCAGCGACGAACTCTTGCTTTGCTCGCTCGCTCGCTTCTTCAGTCGTTTCTAAACTCACAATCACCAACGTATCTCGCAAACTCATAACTACTACTCCAGTCACTACTTGGGTGCGGGGTAGGCCCACCATGGACCTACCCCATTTTATTACTCGGCTACTTTATCCTCTTCGTTCATCTGAGCTTCCATCTCCTCCGTGCTCATGCCAGTCGCTTTCGGGTTAAGATCCTCCACTACGGTCTGTGTCACCGTCTGAGTTTTTACGCCCAACTCTTTCATCACACGGACAACCAAGTACGTGCCTTCCTCATCACATTCTTTGATAAACCGTTCCGCCTCTTTCGATGAATTGCTTTCAAACTCTCGTTCGACGAACACGTACTCTACGCGTGCAAAGGGTTCTCCCTCTTCCGCTGCGAACTTGTTATCGACTTCTTTCATTACTGCAACATCTCCGAATCTACTCATGCTGGGTATCCTTGGTTTCGCAGTTTTTCGTCTTCACGACGAACTGCTGTTTATGTAATCCACACCGCAGGATTTTTACCTGTCGGTTTCCTTCACCCTCGGGAGGCGTGTAGCCTGCCCTTAGATACTTTTCGCGAAGCTCATCGGCTTCCTCAAAATCTTGTGTGTATAACTTTGACCTCCATACCTTGTGTGCCATCGCCATCTCCTACGCTTGAGTTACTTGTTACTTGGCTCAGTGCATGAGTGATGCAATGATCTCAGCACTGATCATCTCAATCTTGCTCGTATGCGACCGCGCTCCATCATCCCCGTAAACGTGTGCGACCTCATGAATCATCACACGTACCAAGTCCACGAAACTTGCGACAACACCGCGCGCTATCTCAATGGAAAAGTCCGCTCCTCGGAATCGCCCCAACGTGCGCTCGTCGAAGAAATCCACGATATTCACATGCTCCAAAATATCGGCTCCCCAATCCCCGGCTTCGAGGCATGGGTTTATCAGGTCACACACCTCCCTCAAATTCTCACGCTCGGCTGGAGTAAGATCCTTATGCGAGTACAGCTTCTTCGCTTCCTTCGCGGCTTGTTCCCTTTGCTCTTCAAAGGTTCCTTTGCGCACCACGATGAGCTCACGCATTGCCTTTGATACAACGACTCCTGTCTTCCCGAAATGCTCCAGCTCCTTTGACTGGCTCATGTTCTCAACGGGTATAGCATCTACGCCGTGCTTCTCCTCGAACTGGGCAACCACCTTACTAACCAAGGCTTTGCTATCCTTTAGTGCGTACACCTCGGATACCTCCAACGCGTTTCCTTCCTCGATCATGCCGAGTATCTCTTCAGTGAAATCTTGGTCGCTAAACTCGAACATCGCCTGCGTCATCCTATTCAGCTCCCATTTAAGATCCCATTCACTCATCATGTGGCGATCCCGGTTCAACTCCATTCCGCTTAAATCGTAACCGTACCGCATGCTATCCCGTTGCTGCACGAATACACCCTTATGATACAGCTTCCCCTTGTATCGGTCTTGGAGCAGCACCCTGTTATCTGAATACGCACCCGGCTTGACCGACTGCTTTGGGTCGTAATGCACATCGGTGAACAGGAACCTCGTTTGCATCTCCTCCCACTGCTCCTGCTCGACCCCTTCCACAATCACTTGGAATACACCGCGAGACTTCTTCAGCTTCCTCGTTTTCACAGCCAGCACATGCGTACCATACGTGTCGGACCACGCGATTTCTGGATACCAAGCCATATCATCATTGTAGACCTTGACCTTGTATCCAGCCATTCTCGACAGCGTGAGCAACGCCATAGGCAAGCCTTCCCCGAATTGGCCAATCGCATCCTTTCTCTTACGCGAACCCGACGTGCCCATCAGCAGCGCGTTCAGCTCCACCTGCACCCCAGAATTCTCAACCACCAACACCTTATTGTGCTCGTGATAGACAACTCGCATCGCACCTCTTGCTCGTGAGGCTGATGCTAGTTCTGCGTCTCGTGCGTTGCTGATAATCTCTCGCACAGCTTCCCACAATCCCCAACTTTCTTGGTAACTCACATCTAAACTTAACTCGAACTTTGCCATGCTGCTCTCCTCGGGCGTAATCGCCGTCTTCAGTTTATTGGCTCTCGCCATTTGTGGGATAATCCCACAGGGCTGGGGGAGGAGTCGAACCTTCCCTACACCATCCAGCCAACTAGCACACGCTAGACTCACATTGACATATCTTCATCCTGCAACTCGCTGAGCGTTCGGCGGTTTCGCTGTAGCACCGTCACGCCTCGAACCTTCGTCTGCATCTCTTCATACGCATCGGAATCGGAAGCGACGCGTACATGAGACACCACTGCATCCCTATCGAAGTTCCACGCGTACCTAACCATTGCGTAGGACGTTTCCTCATGGGCTGCTGTCGGGTCTACATCGTACACCTCTGCTACTGCGTCTTCTCGCGCACCTATCATCTGCACCATCCCTATCGCTGCAACCATCGCGTCCTCTAAATCATCAAAAGACACATGCAGTTCCGTGGTGCCTTTGGACGTGTGCACGTAGAACAGGGGCTTGTTCGCATCGTAATCTGACTTACTCGTGAACTTAATCATTTTGTTTCCTCGGGCTTTCGCCGTCTTCAGTTTACGCCTCGCTACCGGCTAAGGCGGGGTTTACTCTTACTCGCATACCTCTCCTCTTATGAGTGAAGGTCGCCGGATTTTCTCGGGTTGCCCCGAAGCCGCTGGAAGGAATCGAACCTTGCCTTGAACACCAGTAGCAGCGGTGCTGCTTAGATGTCTTCTGGTTTCAGGTGGCGGGGTGAGCTTCCGCCGTACCATTTGTCATGAGCCATCTTCTTCATCCCTTGCACTTGGTCATGTGCCGGAAGGTGTGGAACTCCCGAGCCTGCCCCAACGATCTTGCGGAGGGTTTGCCATGTGCTTTGGCAAACATGCGCCTTGAGCCGGTGCTCGTCGTAGCGCCAATCGGGCTTTACGATTTTCTTTCTGGTGAACGTCTGTGAGTTGCCGTTCCCATCCGTCCCCTTGAATCTAATTTTTGAACTCACGTCGCTGGGTTCGACCACTGGGATTCTTGCGAAGGCGATTGGAATTTTAGGGTCAACGATTACAACCTCTAAAATGTGAGCCTCGTACAAACCGCTGTATGCTTTCATCCGCTGCTTCCAATCCTTGCGTAGCCACTGGAGTACGACCCACCTACTGCCAACTAGTAAAGTATGGTCGCTCGCGAGGGTCTTGAGACGTTCCCTGTGGATTCCCGCTTTCACCTTATTGTCTTTGCGAGTTGCGCTACCTTTCTTGCCGCCCACCTTTCTCGTTGTTGTGGCCGCCATCGCATGTTGTTCATCGGGCGTCAGCATTTGGAACTTGCCCCACAACTCGTCGTGTTGCTCGGGAGTGATAAGGTTTGACGCCGCGAGCCACTTCAGCGCTTTGTCGTACTTGACTTCTGCTGCGTGAGTAATCTTTGCATCTCGCTCGCTCTCGGTTTGCCACCCTGTTGTGTGGTCGGAAGGTCCAAAGCAGCTTAGGTCTCTAAGAAGTCCTCGTCCAAAATTGATTTGAGCCATTTTGTTTCCTCGGGCTTGATTGCCGTCTTCGGTCTAAGTTAATTACTGGTTGTTCAACACCCGCAGTAAAATTTGGGGTGTGCCTTAGTATATATGATGTTTGTGTGTTTGTCAAGTATAAATGAGAGATAGGTGTGCGAGGGTTATTTGGTCGTACCTCCGTACTTTGCCTCATCTACTTCTGCGCGGTTCACAGGATACTGTCGCGGAGCTTTTACCCCAAGCCGCACTTGGCTCCCGCGTAACTCCACGACCATGACCGTTGCTATCTCCTTACCTTGTTCATCCCTGATCACTAGCTCCTCGCCTTCCTTGCGCGATATCGTAAGCATCCCTTTACTCCTCAATATTCATGTGAGTGAAACCTAAACTCTGAATCTCAAAAACCGGCAGCACTTCGCTGGGGGATATCCGAACCATGATTCTTGGTGGCTTGTCTATCTCCGCGTACGCCTTCGCAGTGGTGCCCATCACTATCTGCTTGTCGTCCTCGTAGAACCCCTCGTCTTCCATCACGTCCTCAACCGGCTTACGCAGGTTTACGATATCCGGCCTGCTTGCAAACCAGATCATGCCTTTCGGATATTTGTATAGCCCTGTTTTCTTATACTTGAACTGCATGTATTTCGGCCTTGGATATATCGCTACGATATCAACCCTAAGTGGTACACTCAATGGCTTCGGGGGCCGATGCGGTCGTATGAGCTTTGCAAACTTCTTCTCCCAATCACGCATCACCTTTGGCTTGAATGCCCCACCTTTACCAAATCGTACAGATTGCTTTGCCTTTGGCTTAATCGGCCCAACTACGAATTCAATGATATCCATATCAGTTACCTCGGTCGTACCACGGTCGCTCGGCTAACACTTTTTCTGGCTCATCATCCATTTCAATGACCCCATCTTCGACGTCGCTATCCTCTAGCGCCTCTCGTTTTTTCTGGTCATCAAAATTCTCATACTCATCTGCGTCATACCTATGGTCCTTACCTGTCTCCGATGGTTTCGTTCCCCCGCCTTTCCCGTAGCCACCAAATAGCTGGGAAATAATACCATTCCCTTTTGCTTTAATCTCAATCGAATCCTGCGGGTTCAGTATTTCCCGAACTTTTTGACAAACATGCACAAACCGGTCTATCTCTTTTGATATATCTGGGTTGACCAGCCCACCCTTAGCCTTCTCCGCTACCAACGCAAACTGCAATCGCTCGTACGTCTGCTCGACCACCGCGTTGAGCGCCTTCTCGATACTGAATTTCCCTGCGTGCTCACCCTGTGCCTTTAGCGCAGCTTTCTTAAATGGTATGGAACACGTCGAGTCCTTTTTGTAGAAGGGACATTTATCTGCGATGTAGCACGTATTGCAATGGTACCCGAACTCGGCCGTCTGGTCCTTCCCTCTTACCTCGGGCCTTTGGACGGCCTTAATTTCTTTGCGCTCCCCTGCTGCAATCACCGAAGCATCGTTTCGGTGCATCGGGGTTATGACTAGGTTCTGGTACTCAACCCACATTGACGCGTTGAACTGGTTCACTGCGCCGGAGCTGTCATCCATAAGTGCCGCGTAATCAATACTGTGTTTCTCACACCAGTCTTCATAGTTCGCGCGCACGCTCTTGTGATCGGGGTCTTTTGTCTTTAGCTCATCACCACTGAATACATACGTCACACCATATTGTGCCCCCATCATCCACGATGTCGAATCAACTGAGTAGAACGTAAGATTGCGGAACACGTCCTTGTTCGTCATCGCGAACCCGTGAACCTTCCTTCCCGCTTTGTCAGATATCTGTAACATCTCGATGTACTCCGACTTCTCCATACCACCTTGTATGCCGATGTACTCATACTTCTCGACCAACTTCGTCCACTCCCTTTTGCGCGTGGTGAGCTGTTCCATTGGGCTGTCATATCCGTAGTACCCCTCGTAAGACGTGTGGTATACCGGCATGGGAGTTAGTCCCTCCTCCTCCATCAACGCCCGCCACTCCTCAATTTTTTCCACACCTACAATGCTGTCAATATCCAGTTCGACGTACACGTCAAAGTAGTGCCCAAACTTTTTAAGCCATGAGATGTATTCTAAAATATACACTTCCGGCTCGACATAACCCTTTGGCTTCTCCTTCGCTACTGAACTGCCTGCTATATGCTTGCGGTGGAACAGCGACTTGCCGTGAAAACTGAAGTACGTGTGCGCACCAGAATCCAGCATCACAAACGCGCCCGCCTCCTTAGCCTTCTCTAAAATCGTGGTCGCCTTCGAGTCGCTCATCTTGCGAAAGTAGAAGTACGAGCACAACAAATTTTCGGCACCGACCGACAGTAGCTCGTCCATCGAGCGCTCTTTCTCAGCTCCGGCAAAACAAATTCTCATTCCGTGAGTCCTCTTGTGCAGTGTGCGTTAACTTGCTCATTCTATTTCTTGCTTAACACCTTGGGCTTGGGTGTACTCGTGGAATACGCTAGCCATTCGCTGAGCCACCGCAGACTTCTCGTACTTCTCGACACGCTGTAGTGAATGCGGAGCAAACAGCGCATCCTGTACACATTGTTGAATCTCTTCAATAAGACTTGGGCGGTAGAAAAATTGATCAAGATACTCGTAGTACGGAGTGCACCCCGGTGCTACCGGATTCGCACCACAAATAACGCCCTCAATTAGCGACACATTTAGTGTGTCAGCCAACCCGCCGGTCACAACTACTTTTGCTTGGCACAGCAAGTCAGTGAACTCCTTAGCTTTGCAGTATGGCACAACAGCGTACCCGGTCCTGACCAAGTATTTATATACTTCTCCACCAGACGATCGTGTATCGAGGTCTTGTCCTGTTGAGAATACCACGCGATCCTTAAATGGCCGCAGTGCTTCAGACAAAATCATGGCCTGCTGCTTCTCTGGGGAAAACCTTCCCGGAACCACGATATACTTCTTCATATATCTAGTGTGATCGGGATAGTCATCCATATCAATGGGGAATCCAGTGACCTTAATAGGTGGCATGTTCTCATACGCATCCTGTATCTGCGCTTTATGACTTTCCGTATTCACGGTCATGAAACTCAGCCGAGGCGTCCACTCCGAGAAGTCTATGATGCCACCCGTTGTTGGGGAATTCATCACCACGTCTATAAACTGTCTTGTTTCAATCCCACCATGGCAATGGGCCGCCGCCGGCTCGTCCCTGATATCCAAAACGTACGGCAGCGCCCAATCGTGCTGCCGTTGAAAATACCAAAGGTCACACGGCGGAGCATCTATCACAGCTTGCTTAATCATATTGTATGGCAGTAGCGTAAGGTCGACCTCATGCACCTCAATGTTGTTCTCCGCCATCCCCGCTAATACCGCCGCTGAAAACTGCGCAGACCAATCACCTGTACTTTTCTGGCAAACGTAATTCACTTTCATAGTGTATCCTCAGTAATATAACTAGCAATCCTTTCGCACACCTTACCATCTAACATCGCACCAAATAGCATATCAACCCTTGCAGCTCTTTTCGTGGCGAGCAAGTCTTTGCCTCCCAGCACTCCGCCCATCATGACCTCCAGCTCATCCATGCTGCTGAACTGATAAAAGCAGTCCCTCCACCGGAATGACAAATCATCTGGGTCAAAGCTAGTGTCCACCGCAGGGTCACAAAGGTCTGTTCGCTTCCTGTCAAACCACCACCTGAACGAATTGTACGCGAACACAGGCTTTCCTGTCGGTAAGAACTCAAACAGTGCAGACCCCATATCCCCAATAAGTGCATTTGCTCCATCAAAACTTGCGACCAAGCCCCCCAAATTTTCTGCTGCCATTGTCACGCCGTGATGCCTAGCAGCTTCGCTGGCAATCTGCTGCTTGTACCCGGTGGCCGTCATCGGGTGAAGCTGGACTACTACCTCCTGTGGAATCATCGGGGCGAATCGGCGGAGGAAATCTACAACCCAACCATCCCCTATCCCAAATTCGTGATTCCAAGTGGGAGCAACCACTATTTTTCCAGAACCTTCCACCGGTCCTCTTACCAGTTCGTCCATTTCCATGTAGCCGACGGGCACACACTTTGACACGTTCCTACCGCGCCTCTTCGCTTCTTCTATTGCAAAATTCGAGGCAACAAATTCGGCCACCATTCTCTCATCCTTCTCCGCGTACGTCGTATTCTTGCTCGACCCTACCCCATGATGCACATGGTACCCGCGAATTTTAATGTCCGCAGCTATCGTACGCAGGAACAAATGGTTTGCTACAACCACAATGTCTCCATCAGACGGCTCCCCTTGCCACTCTCCGAGCGCAACCATGTCAACGGCCACGCTATGCTTTGCAAGCTCGCCCTGTAGCCTCAGCAGCGTCCTGCGCTCCGCTTCTCCAGCGTACAACAACCAATAATTCATGCGCCATCCGTAGGATCATTAGTGACATGATCATACCGTTGCGCAGCCGAGTCTTGAACCCCACCTGCAATTCGGCTTGGCAACTTGTTTCGCAGACGCACTGCCAAATCCTCCGGCCCGACCTCAGTGTCATCTTCCCAAATTGGCTGCGACTGCAAAAATGCCAACCCGTTTCCTTTGCGCATCTTAACCGTCAGCGGCGCTTCAGTCCTAAATACAACATCAACTCTGCGGTTACCCGCAAACACCAATGATGCGTCTCTTGCCGCAACATAGTCGTCCGTCTCGAATGTAATCTTTTGCTCACCCCATGACAGGCATTCATGAATAAGTGCTGGGGGAAGACTCGTTTCTCTTGCTCCGATATAAATACGGTCGACTTCATACACGCTTGCAAGTGCACGCAGCTCATCTGGCAGGAACCGCTCACCGCCCGCATCTGAAACTCCAGACGCGACGTTGCCAATATTATCCTGCTCCACATCGAACACGAACAGCGTCAGGTCGCCACGCCCTACTGGCTCTTTCTCTTCGTCAACAAACGCGCTGTACTTCATCGTGCCTCCTTAATAACCATCCGTAGTTTCTTAAATGCTTGCGTGCCATGTCTCACTCTTAGCTCTTCCAACTCCTTACGCGAAAGTGGTACTGGCCTTGCCTCTACGCGCCAAACCATATCTTTAGTCGCGCGTACAATGAACCGCTTATCGTACAATTCTGGGTAGGACAACCTATTGGGCATCAAGCAGTGTGCCCCAAGGTACAAGGCTTCGAGCATAGCAATCCCGAAGGTTTCTTGGCGGTTCCACGATACTACAAACTTAGCGCTCCCGAGCACTTGGTAGTACCCTCCCTTTGAGCCAGCTTCTTCCTTCGTCACGACTACACTATGCCCACGCCTTCTAAGCTCCTCTATCAACCACGGGCTTTTCTCAGGGTCCAGCCTATGCGGAAATACTACATCGTGTACTTTGTGAGTGACACGGTACTGTTCAAGCTCTTCGAGTTTATACGGAAACGGGAGCACGCGAACTTTACTCGCCAGCAGCTTGCGGTTCTGGAGGACGAGCTGCTTGTGGTATTCACTGAACACCACCACACGGTCGATGCGCTTGAACCAACCATTTTCTACGTCTTGGCCCCAGACTGACATCCCGCTTCGGTGCAGAAAATCATTGGGGTCGTAAGAACCAGCGTGCAATATGCCAACCGTCTTCACGTCCAGTGCTGTTGCGTCGAGCATGTAAAAAATCTGCTCAAGTGGAAACCACATATCATGGAACACCAGCACGTCACCGTCTGCAATTGCGCCATCCCGCATCAGCTTCGCAATCTGTTGAACCTGTGTCGCCTTGTAGTGGTGCGTGGAATACACGTCTAAAAACGAACCTGTTTCTACCTCTTCGCTTAGGGGTGTCCCCCAGATAAACTCGTCCTCCGAATACTCCTCCTTAAACCATCGCATCCACTGCGCGGAATACCTGTCCTCAATCGGCTCGATAGGTACATGCCAAATGCTCATGCCTCCTCCGATAATTTTAACTCAATAGCTTTAAGGTCGCTGGGGGAATCGAACTCTTTGACACACCAGCCGTCTGCTTGCGCCACCATCGTTTCCGTAGATAGCAGCTCGTTAATGACATCTTCATGATATGCCATCATGTGACTCGGCACGTTGAACTTAGCCTTATACTTGCTAGCCATGCTCTTGCTTAGGAAATACACACCAACCGCTTCTCCGAGTACCACCGCACCAAGGGGGAGCACTTTGCCAAGCTGCGTAATCCTACCACCGTCCTCCGCGCTAGATACCACGGCCTTTACGTCCTCATCGAGAACGTGTCGTGGGTGGACGAGCGCGGCAGAACCTCCAGCGACTAACTTCTCCAAATCGGGGCGTGCGTAGAACACAAGGTCGCCGTTCACCACAATGGTTTCGTCGCTGTGCATTCCCGCAAGTGCAGCATCAAGTGAATACGCGGTGTTCGTAGTAGCATATTCCATATTGTAACAGATGGTCATGTGGTGGCGTCTGCTAAGCACTGCCTCATGTGCTGCCTTGATGACCTTCTCATGCTCGAACCCAACAACAACGATTATCTCGTCGACCAAGGGCGAAAACATTGCAACGGTTTTCTCCATGGGGATTCCATACCCTTTGACCGGGTGTATGACCTTCGCTGCCCCACCCAACCGCCGACCCATACCCGCCGCCAATATCACTAGTGCCCTGCTCATTACGTCTCCTTTGTTATTTCAAAATCAGGGTACTCACCTGAAATTTTCTTGTCTAATATTTGATCTCGAATCGACTCGATGATTCGTCTGGGAGAAGTATGTGCCCATAAATACGCTGACGTTCCAAGGTTATCGCAGATCCAGTTCACTGTAGCGTACTGCACAAACCCAGTCTCTTCCATTTCCACAATCATGTTCTGTGCGTAACCACGTAGCTCCCACTTGAAACGCGTCGTCCAGACCGCAGGCAACACAAGCGTGTAGCTGAAGGGGAACCACACCGGGTTTGCGAACCAATCGCGTAGATGGACCGCTTCATGCCGAAGCAACCCATATCGCTGAAAGTTTTTACTGAAATACTTAACCCCATCGTCGTGCCCCAAAGGCAGGTAAATCGTATCACCCAGTGTGGTCACGGTGTTCTCGTAAAACCAGTCCTCGAACTTTGGTGCTACTAAGCCCACAAGGGTCATAAACACGGGTATGGCCTTATGCCACCACCTACGCCAGTTGCCTTTTTCTCGAATCTCCAGCGAGGGCACGTCGTAACGCATCCGTACTAGGTAATCTGTGACTGCACCTGTGTAGCCCATGATGTTTTCCAGGTGTTTGTAAAGAACTACTGCTTACGCTTGGAATATTAAAACGGCACCATTCTCACCATCCTCGTTTACCTCAACTGTCATGCTTCTCTCGCCGTACGTGACAGTCATCCATCTTGCTATTTCCACTGCCATCATCTCGCAGCTAAAGTATTCCTTGAACTCGCTTGTGACAAACTGTGCAAGCTGCTCGTCCAACGCATCCTTGAGTGCAAGGTACTCAAGATCCCTGTCATCATGGTGCTGCTCGACCAACAGCTCGACGTGGAACTCGTGGCGATGCCTATTGCGTAAGTGCTCATGCTTGCCTGCGGGTGCGTTCGGCCAGTTGTGCATGAACTGAAACCGTGTACGAACCACTGCCATTAGCTTACTGTCCGTAGCCATCTAAAACCTCCTTGTACTGTTTGCCCCTCACAGTGCGTAATACATCAAAAAATTCGCTACCCAATTCTTCTACAAGCTGGTCGAGTACATCATTGCCATCTGCGTAATCAACCCACGCGAAGCGCATGTCAATCTCTTTATCAAGGATCATCCCTAATGACACACCCACCACGCGTATTGCAATAGCAAGCTCTTCAGAGTCTACATAGGGGAATACAAACTCGTAGTGCTTGGCCTGTGGCCACAGCGCAATGGCAGTAAGCGGGTATGTTACTAGCTCTACTCGCGTGACAATGTCCCCCATCAGTAAGGCGTCTGGATTGATCTTCAAAAGCAGGTCAGCCACCAAAGCTACATCAAGTTGCTGGGCGAAGATCGGTGCTACCTGCTCTTGTGCAGGTGTTAACTTAGTTGCTATCAGCTTGACCGTGCCCGGCGTCTTCAATTCCCTCATCACCGTACCCACTGCTATTGGCGATGCGTCGAATGCAACGAGTTTTAAGTGTCTTTCTGTTTCTGCAACCATTTGCTGCCTCCACGGTCTTGAGTCTAGGTCTGTTTCACTTATTTGATAGCCAGCGAGTATATACGCGTAGCGCCATCGGCTGCTGCTTTTATTCTCGTTCTATACGCACCCAACTCGACGTGCGCGTGTACTTTTCTCGGCCCGCCTGTTGAACTAATCTTAATCCCGATAATCAGCTCCTCCCACCCATGGTCCTTTGCCTTTTTCATGTAGGCTTCCAGCTCGGGCACCAGCTCCTCAGTAGTGCATGACACTACTACGTCAATTATCATTTCAGGTTTCATGTATGCTTCCTTTGCGCCATCTGCACAAGCTGGAGGAATTCATTTTTGTCTATGTTCCCTCGAATAGCATGAGTCGTTGTGTTTGAATGCGGGTCTTCTACGCCTCGAATTGACATGCATAGGTGCTCGGCTGTCATCACCACGCAAACCCCCAGCGGCTCCAGCTCTTTGAACAGGTGGTCTACAATTTGTACGGTCAACCTCTCCTGAATCTGTAAGCGATGTGCGAAGTGCCGAACAACCCTTGGTATCTTCGATAGGCCAATCACCTTCTTACCTGGGATATACCCGACGTGTGCGGTCCCAATAAATGGCAAAAGGTGGTGCTCACATAAAGAGTTGAACTGAATGTCTGTCAGCAACACCATTTCATCACAGTGCACGCCATCCCTATCAGCGGGAAATGTAGTTAACTCAGGTGGTTCGTCATGTCGGACTAGCTCCTTCCACATACGTGCAACCCTAGCTGGGGTCTCCTTCAACCCCTCCCGCTCAGGATCTTCGCCAAGCTGTTGGAGCAACGTGTAAATTGTGCTCTCCATAATTATTCTCCCTTCGATTTTTGGATAATCTGGGCTGTCCCGCTGAGAATCCGTTGCTCAGCCCGTTGGAAGAACTGCTTCTGCAACTGCCCCAGCTCTCCAATTACGCGTAGCGTACTAATTTGGTCTTGCACGTCTGCGCACATGCGGAACACTTCATGTGGTGTGGCCCTGTGGTGTACGTCGACGTCTTCCAAGTTCATGATTGGGAGCACCGCCCCATTCTTATAACGCACCAAAAGTACAGCAGTTACAATATCAGATGCCGTTGCTTTTTCGGGGTCGACCTCGCCGTGCGGCTCATCGGGCATATCCTCCTGCGTGAACCACTCTCCCGGCGTAGGCTCTCCCTTCGGCTTTGCTTTACCTTCCGGCTGCGGCTGTTCCTCTTGTGCTGCGTCCGGCTCGTTCGCTGCGTTCCCTTCCCTGTACGGCGTTTCTTCACTCATATCTTATACCTCAAATTTATATTCAACTTCGGTTAATTGACGGCTTGTGACTTTGCTGATGCTAACTTCGGTGTACATGCGCTCGTGCTTCTCGCTGAGATAACAGGTCAATTCATGCCACACGGCAAACACAACCTCCGCGCCAAACACGCCTTCCCTGCTGAAATCGTCGGTCCACCACTTCTGCAAAACTTCCTTGGCTTCTGCTATCCCAAGGATCTCCCCATTCTCAGGAAGTTCTTGACAAACAGCTTCAACCTCAAACGTGGCTACCGGATTAGAAAGCTGAACTAGGACAACGACGGAAAATCTCATCTTAGTCTAGCCCCATCACTTTGTGCATCTGGACCGACACGCGCCATGCGGGATTTTTGCAGATGAATTCGTAACAGTCCGTATAATGCTGTGCGAGATTTTCATCGTCAACCGGCTGGACGTACTTATGCTCAGCGAGATGTGCGAAATCTGTGGGGTTGAATAGGGGGAATAGCACCTTAACCTCATCGTAGTGTTGGTACACCGGCTGGGAAGGAGGCTTGGGTGATACCGTTACCCAGTCAGGCCGACCCTCTTTCGGCATCTTGTTCGTGCCATTGGTTTCAATGGACGTGAAGAATCCTGCTGCCTTCAAAGCCTGTACCAATTCGGTATCAACTTGCAGCGTTGGCTCGCCCCCTGTCAGGACAATCATCATGCTTTCTTTGTTCTCCTCCCCAAAATGCGTATTCCATACCCGTGTTGCCTGCTCCGCGATCTCAGCAGAAGTTTTTTTGCCCCCCTGAGCCGTAATATCACGCATGGTAAATTTCGTATCACATATAGCAGCGCAACCGCCTTTCTCTTTGGCGTTCATCCCGCGCGTGGCCTCGTAGCCAGACCATATATTACAGCCTGTGAACCGGATAAACACCGCAGCTCTACCGGCGTGAACACCTTCGCCCTGAAGGGTTGCAAATAAATCTACGACTATATACCTCTTAGCTTTTTCTTTACTCATCATCTGTCCTTGCCAGTTGTTCCGGCGTCCACTCAAAATAATCTGCGTAGCAATTCGGAGTTTCGTGAATCCTCACTCGCGTCACCAGCAGTTGCGTTTGCTCAAGCTGTAGCTTGGCTACTCCAAATAACTCCTTCGCGATATTCTCCGCAGTGGGGTTGCCACTCAGCATTCGGTAGTGCTTCCACTTGTTCCTCTTGCACAGCTCTATCAACTCTCGGTCTTCGGTGTTGAGTATCACGCCGTGGTCCCAGCACTCGTCAATCCAACCCCCGATCTTCTCCTTGAGAATACTGAAGTCTATGACACGCCCAAGGCTGTCCAGCCCACTCATGTCTTGTACAAAAATTTCCGCAGCATACCTGTGCCCGTGCAGATTTTTACACTTGCTCTCGTGGCGCATCACACGATGAGCAGCATCGAACTCGATTCTCCGCATGATCTCAAACATGGATACGCTCCCAGATCTCCTGCTCACTCTCAACGCGAAAGCGGAGGCCCGTTGTTTCCATACCTTGCACTTGCTCTTGGGTAAACTCAGGAATAAATACTAACTTTATCCCATTGTCTTCTCCCATACGTCGGGCGATAGCACACGCTTTTGTCATCTGATTTACTGCGCCTGCCCCAATGGCAACAATGGTTACTGTCTTTCCCTCTTGGAAATTCATAACTAGCGCTCCCGCTGCTCCGGGTGCGTGTGTGTCGCCTGCGACTTTAAGTTCTATGCTTTGTTTTGCCATCAGCTCATTTCTCGTTCTTTCTCGCGTCTCGAAATCTCGCGAGAGATTGCGTTGTATTTCTTCTCGTATCCATCCAGCAGCGCGCCGATAATCTCAGCGTCATTCTTAATCTGCATTGCTTGGCGTTGCTTACTTCTCACAGCCCGATTCGCACCTGTAAGGTGCCTCTTGTCTGTAACATGCTTGTGCGAGTCGCTGGCGTAGCGCGCGTCAAACTCTTGGTCAGCCTCAAGCTGCGCTCGCCTTGCTGATGAACTAAACACCGCGAGCTGGAATCTGCAATAGGCAGCCAGCCCCGTCCAGTATGCAAGATGCTCGGATAGTGCATCACCACGTATATCACTTAGGTCGCTGGGGAATGCTAAATCTGTGGTTGGCTTGTTTGGGAAGGGTAACTTTTTGCCCTTGGCTAACTCCCTTGCTCGCT
>Ga0209414_1000022_pt1 | contig 61109 bp, 44 predicted proteins | sample LakVidmifraction_4_FD_181154 | JGI IMG/M metagenome (GOLD analysis project Ga0209414, IMG submission 181154) | Hypersaline microbial communities from Lake Vida, Antarctica - Brine Hole Two &gt;0.2 micron (SPAdes) (version 2) | ecosystem: Environmental > Aquatic > Non-marine Saline and Alkaline >...
TTAGCCCGAGCGAGCAGCAGGCGAGCCAAATTATGAAACAGCGGTTGTACCCAAATAAAAGCCTTGCGCAGCAAAACCTTAAAGGGTTTGGGTACAAAAACAGCTGTGCGTGAGGAATGAGCGTAGTGTGTGAAATAAAATAAGTGAGTGCGCTGCAATGAACACCTGCCGGAGCACAAATTGTAGCGCAACGAACGGCAAGTACAAATGCGAGGTATGAGCATTTTTAATTGTATTTTATGAAACAAAATGAAGCGTATGACGAACACCTTATTACCTGCAGGATGTTTGTATTTTGTTCTGTTGATTATTATGGAAACGGATAAAAAAAGCGCAATGGCAAAAAGTAAGTACCGACTTTTTAGGAGGTTCTTACTGCGGGGAATTGGAAGCTGTATTTGGTGAAGTGAAACGAAACCTATACTGCTGGAGATGATGGCAGCATAATGCTAAAACCCTGAGCAATCAGTAGTTTAATAATATGCTAATTTTGAAAAATGAAATACACTAAATATTTTGGATTCATGACGAAGGAACAGGGTAGATTGAATTTGTCTACCCGGCAATTTCAAAGGCTTATGAATATTGTCCATCTTGAGGGGGTGTTATTTGGTTTGCGTAAAGCGAAAGAAACACACAAAAATACAGCATCTTATTATAAATATGATATTTTGATATTAAATGAGGATATAAAACTGGATGACCTCACCGGAAACCAAACACCTGAATTGCTTTTACAGGAAATGGTGGGGTTTTCAGAATAAAAACGCTCCTCTTTTATTTCTTTAAAACATTAAGTTCTGCATATTCAAAAGGTTGGGAAACCTCCTCAACATTTCCGATATATTCTTTTCCTCTTAATCTTCTAACGGTGTAGGCATCCAGTTCTTTGTCCGGGTATTCCCTGATCAATTCCTGAATGGATTTTATATCAAGTTCGTCTTTAATGGGGTTTAGCCATTTGTCTTCCAGTTCCTGCGGCAAGATTACCGGCATTCTTGGTCCTTCTAATTTGGGGTTGTTATGTATTTTAGCCAACATTTTATTTCCTTTGGTGGTCACTATGGAAAAAGTATTGAGGGTCTCCCCTGTTTCTTCATCGGTCCATTCGCTCCAAAGTCCAGCCAATGGCAATGGCTTGTCGTTTTTTTGATGAATATAGAATGGAAATGTTTTTCCATCTTGATGGTGGTGTTCATAAAACCCGTTGACATAAATGATACAACGGTTGTATTTGGCAGATTCCCGGAAGGAAGGTTTTTCAAAGATGGTTTCTCCCCTTGCATTCAATGTTTTATTCCATAATTGTTTTAGCTGTTCTTTGTCTTTTACCCAATGCGGAACCAAACCCCAAGTTGAAACCTCAGGAACCCAAGGAGATCTGTCAGTATAAATTAACAGTTTTGGATGGTTGAAACCCGTAGTATGGTAAATTGGCAAATCCGTTAAAGGGACCAGTTTTTCCTTAATTTCTTTTATGGCCTGCAAATCTCCTTTCCGATTTGCTCGGTTTAACTGGGATTCTAAATTTGCTTTGATATCGTAACACATAATATAAAAGTTATTACTATTAAATATAACAAATTCTCCTCAATAATTTTAGGAAAGCATGACTATTTGATATTTACATTCTTTGTTTTCGCCCTACTCCTATTAAGAATGAAAACAAATTAACTTTCAATGTTCTAAGCGGGCAAATTTTTTTTAAATTAGTTGTCGTTATGAAAACGCCACATGAAAAAAATTACTGCATTTCAAAAAACATTTTTATTGTACCACGAACCAATTATGAGTAGATAAACATTCAACAAACGATTTGCTACGTCCGAAAAATCTCCGATTTTTAGGTCGCACAAATCATATTCAAACTCGTATGCCATTATGGAAATACCAAATCAAATAAGAGTAAGATTACTATTTACTTACAATAAAGAGAAATTTTTTAAATTCTACTGGTTTGAGATGAAAGGAGATGATTTCTACTGGGGTTCTGCCTATAAGGCGAATCACTCTGAAAAAACTTCAACAGATTTTAATGGAACAGAAGTTAAAATTGAAATACCAGAAGATTTTAATGAGTTAGAAAAAACATCTGGAAAATATTCATACCACGAAAGTGGTCAAGTTCATTACAAATTAAACTTGAAGGATGGAAAATCAAACTACAATAATATCTCAAACTGGATTAAAAAAGATAAAATTGATAAGCCAACAAGATTTTTTACAGTTTTAAGTCGGACATTAAATCATTACAATAAAGAAATCCCTAACTTAACCAAAGGCAATAGCTACGCATTGGCATTAAATTTCGACAAAGAAGTCAAGAAAAAAAGAGTTTATTTCGAATTCTTTCTTTCACCTCCTGGTAAATTTCAACCTCCTGAAACATTAATAAAAATGAATGGAATTGCTAATGACATTGCTATTCATACAATCAGTCCCGAACTAATCTTAATAGTAAGATTTGCAGTTTTTGAAAACTTAAATGATTGGCATCCCGATAAAGAATTAAGTATAATAACAAATGAAATTAAATAATAACGGCATACAACAATGAGTATAATTTATGCTTACATTTAAACAAAATATAAACCGAAAAACATTTAACAAACGATTTGCTTTGCCGTAAAAATCTCCGATTTTTACGTCGCACAAATAGCAAATTTGGTTTTTGCCAACGCTCGAACAAAATGAGGAAAACCATAAAGCAGAAATAAAAAAAGACTATATTTTTGAACTCGAAAACTAAATGTAAACAATGCTTGAATTAAGAAAAGGTACAGCTGCCAAAAATTATGAAAACACGTTTTTTAGGGAATTCGCAGAAAATCTTAAAAACCTTTTTGAAAAGTATTCACTAAATGGACTCCTAATTGCAAACTCCGAATGTGAAGCTGACAAAAGACTTCAAATAGACGCTTTACTCCTAACCCAAAATACAGTTTGTATAATTGACTTCAAAAATTTTGACGGTAAAATTACTTTACCAAAAAATGCAAAATCTGAATTTGAATTTGGCAGATGGACTAATCAAAAAGGAGACATCATTAAAGGCGGAAGTTCAATAAACCCATTTGTTCAACTTAAAAACCAAAAAGAAAAATTCATCAAAGTTTTTGATAAAAACATAAAAAATAAACTTCCAAAAGCCGATTTATTCAATCCATTACATACTGTTCGAGCAGTTTGTTTTCAAAAAGAAATTGAACTAATTGGCTCAATTCCTTCCAAAGAAGAATTGAATTTCTTTATAGTTGACAAAAGCAATTATCTTGAAAAGATAAGAGACATCATAGACATTTCAGACAAAGAAGTTTCTTTATCAAACAATTCATTTGATTTATTCAAAGAAATTTTTCGTGCTGACAAATTCGACTTAAATGAAATGTATGAAGAAACAGTCAATTACAATGACTACTCAACAGAATTGGATTTTGACAATTTGTACTCTGACCAGAAATCTGCTTTAAAGGAGATTACTTCTTTCATAAAATCGGATGAAGAACAAGTATTTATACTTCAAGGTACTTCTTTAAGTGGCAAAACTCATTTAATTCCGTTCATTCAAGATATTGCTTTTAATAATAACATTTCAGAAGTTAAGCTATTTGCTTCATCTGCAAGAATTGCAAACAATCTACTTAAAGATAGCAATTTGGAATTCAACAGTATGTATTCTCACATTTATGGTGGAACAAGTCAAGATGATGAAGAAGCCGAATCTGAAGAAGACAACGAAGAAACAATTAATTTAGAAATAGTTCCTTTAAAAAAATGTGATGACGCAGAGGAAACCATTTTTATAATTGACGAATCACATTTAATATCTGATAATTATCATCAATCAATTGATTTGAGATTTGGTTCAGGAAAATTGCTCGAAGACTTTATCACATTTTCAGATATAAAAACCACTAAAAGGAAATTGATTTTTGTTGGAGACAGCTTTCAACTGTCCATTGGAAAAAAAGAAGAGAGCGCTTTAAATCCAGCTTATTTGGAAGAAAAATACGAATGTAAAACAAAAGCATTTCAACTTATAGATAAAGAGAATAAATCAGAGATTGTTAAACAAGCTCTTTTAGCAGTAAACTGCATAAGACAAGAAAGATTTAACAATTTATCTTTTGCCATTGGAGATAATTTCAACAAATTACAAAAAGATGATTTACTTCCGATAATTTCAAATAGCTTAAAAACCAACTCCAATACTCATTTGTTGAGCTACTCAAATTATGATGCTCAAAAAATCAACTTTTGGATTAAAAAATCCATTCTGAAAAATGGAACGGATTTATCCTCAAATGATTTAGTAATTTTTGGTAACAACATACGTGTTGAAGATGAAAACGACCCATTTGCAGAACCAAAAAAAATCTACAACGGTCAATTTGGTACCGTTACAAATGTTTCTTCTCCGATAGTGAGAAAAGAAAAACTAATTACTCCTTTAACCTTTAGAGAATTAAAAATTACGCTTCAAGACACAGGACATAATTTGAAATTTTTCAGTTTTGAAAATTTTAGATTGAGTGATAAAGGTGAGTTATCAAAGGACGAAACTATTTCATATAAAATCCTTTTAAATCAACTTGCAGCAAAAGAATTAGAGAACTTCAAAAACGGAAAACTCCATTCAGATGATGAACTAAAAGAACTTTTGAATAGGTTAGAAAAAGGCGAAAGGGTAAAAACTAAAATAAATAGGAAAATTCAGAAATTATTAAGCACTATGCCTTCATCTGAATTTTACAAATACAAAAATTCCGCTCAATTAAGATTTGGTTGGGCTTTGACAGTACATAAAGCAATGTCATACAAATGGGATGAAGTCTTTTTTAATGTAGAAACAGGTGGAGGAAAAACTAATGAAACCTATTTTAAGTGGATTTACACAGGTTTAATAAGAGCTACTTGTAAAGTCAATCTAATAAATTATGAGCTGATAAATCCATTTATAAAAATAGATATTAAGCCTTCTACAATCGTTCAAAAGAATGATAAAAAGCTATTTTTTGTCTCCGATTTAACCGCTGATTTATCTGTATCCAATAAAGATATTGCTGAAAAATTTCATTTTCCAAATGAAGAAATTACATCTTCTCTACTCCAGTTGTACCAATTTGTTAGTTCTAAATTAGAATCAAAGAAACTAAAAGTTAATGCAATTAATCATCCCAACTATCAAGAACTTTATGAATTAAAAGGAAGTGATGGAGAAATAGCAACAATCTCGATTTACTACAATAAAAAAGGACACTTTAAACGTCCAACGCTTATGAAATCCGAACCTAAAGAATTCGGAGATGAAGTACTTGAAGTTATTACTTCTAACAATTCAATAAATGACTTTGACTTCATAAAGGATGATTGGAGAAAAAGTGCCTATAAGGATTTAAAAGTTGCTTTAAATTCAAACGATATGGATTTCGTTTTTATAATTCAAGCACCTTACAAGGACACAATAAAAATAAAAAATTCAGAAGATGTATTAATTATTGATATGTATTATGATGGAGATGGTTTCTATTCAACTGTTTCAGCTTCATATTATGATGAACCAACAATTTGGAGTGAATTTCAAGAAACCCTAAATAAGTTAAAAAGTTAATCAATGGCTTCTATTTTTGATTTTAGTAGACATATAGCGCAATTAAAAAGGGATAAGAAGTACAATGATGCTCTAATATTCTTTAAAGAAAACAAATCGGATTTCGCGAAAGAGCAGATTTCTAACAATGAATATCTTATTTCTGATATGGTAGCCTGTTTAAGATATACAAACCATTTTGATGCAGGTTTCAAATTTTTAAACATTTACGGAATTGAAATTAGTTCAGAAACCAAAGAAAGAATTTTAACTTCTTATGGGTGGCTACTTTGGTCTAAATACAAATCTGAAAACTCAAATGTGAATGATGCAGAAAGCGAAAATGATTACTTTGAAGAAGATGAAGAAACTTTAGATGAAAACAATTTTCATTATGACAAAAATGAACTAATTGAGAGAATTGAAATTTTGATACCAATTCTATTAAGTCTGAATAATGATTTTTCAAAGACCTTAACTTCAAATCTCTTTTCGATTGTCCTAAAAAGTGAAAAGAAAAAACCTACTCCAAATTGGAAATTGATAAATGATTTTTGTAATAATTTCAATCCAGACGATTTATCGAAAGACTGCTCAACTATACAAGTAGAAAGAAAAGGACAACTAAAAGATATGGAGTTGGCATCTGATATGGAAAATTGGTTTGCTCATAAAACCAAAGCACTTTTAAAAATAGGAGAATGGCAAGAATGCTTTGACACTTCAAAAAAGGCTCTTGAAACTATTGAGAATTTTCATTATTCAAATGATGTTTGGTTTGCTCGTAGAATTGCACTTGCAAAGAAAAATTCAGGTAATACTGAAGAAACAATTCAAGAGTTACAAACCATTTTAAGAAAAAAGAAAGAATGGTTTATCCAAAAAGAAATATCGGAACTTTATTACGAAAAAGAAGATTTTGAGAAAGCATTCAAATATTCTATTGACGCAATAACAAATTTTGGTCCCATAGAATTTAAAGTTGATTTGCTTTATTTATTGGGTAGAATTCATAAAAATAAAAACGAAATAGAATTAGCTTTTAAACACTTTTCTCTATCAAAACTAATCAGACTACAAGAAGATTGGAAAGTTCCTCAAAAACTATTTGACGAATTGAATCAATTTGAGAACCAGGAAATAACAGTTTCGGAAATTAATAAACTAAAATCTGAACTTAAAAAATATTGGAACAGTTTTAAGCCTAAACGAGAAAGGGGGGGAAATAATGCTTCAAAAATACACAATGGAGAAGTTATTAAAATAATGCACGATAATGAAAGAGGAAAAGACGGATTTCTAAAATGTGATGAAACAGAATATTATTTTTCACTTTCTACAAACTACCATTTGACACCAAAAATTTCTATTGGCTCAAATGTTGGGTTTAAAATTATCCCAGCCGAAAATGGAAAAAAAGAACAAACGAGAATTATTAAACTGAATGAATAAGCCAACGCATAAGGCCATACACATTCGCAATTCGCACCAGCCGAAATACAGCACAAAAATTGCAAAAGAGTATCGCTTTGCCAACGCTATCAGCAGAACGGTCAAATAGCGAAAGCACAACAAAGATGTATAAAATTTATACTTCCTTTTAAATAAATCTTAATAAAAGAGACTAAAATATGGATATAAATGAATATTTACTTGAATTAGTGCAAAAAACATCTAGAGAATTATTGAAAATATATTTTGAAAAACCAAATAGAGAAACTCTATTAAAATTTCCAAAATATAAAAATGGAATTACAAGAATTAGCGAACAAGAATTGAGATTTACACTAACAAATCTTCAAGAACAATCTTCTTATCCAGGACTTTATTATTCTGTAGAAACACCAACGAAAGAAGATTATAGTTTTAGTGAAAAGGGTAAAAGAAGTGCTTCATCAGATTTAAGTTTTTACTACAATGAGAAGAAAGTTTTAAATGTAGAATTAAAGGCTTTTAATTCTGTTCAAAAAGCAATAGATAAAGATATTGAAAAACTTGTTAGGGAAAATTGCAATGGTGCGTGGATACATATATTTAAAAATGAAAAAAGTGGAACGGTAAAAACATTATTTAAAAAATTTGAAAAAGCCTTTTCTAAAAATAACCATTCAGATGAACCTATATCGTTTCATATTCTAATTCTTGAAACTCAGACCTTGTTATCACGGAAAGGAAAAGAAAATGATAATTATAATAACATATTTAATATTGACTATTCTTTATGGAAAAATTTAAAACAAGGTCAGTATGAATTTGTAAACGGAAAACCTAGAACCAAAGAAAATCCCCATAAAGATTGGCAAATAGTTAAATTCGATATTGCTAATGAAATTTAAAATTCATAGAGGAACAAAAGAAATTGGCGATTCTTGTGTAGAAGTTTGGGCTGAAAGCACAAGGATTTTACTTGGTTTTGGTATGCCATTAGTTGAAAAAAATGGAAAATAATTTGACTTCAATAAATTCAAAACTTCAAAACCAAGCGAATTAGTCGGCAAAGGAGTTTTACAAAAACTGAAGGATTTTATAACAATTCAAAAAACTTAATAAACGGAGTTATTATTTCTCATCCGCATCAGGACCATTGCGGATTAGTCAATTTTATCAAGGATAACGTTCAGTATTATTTAGGCGAAGCAACTCATAAAATAATTGAACTCAATAATCTTTTTACACCACAAGAAATACATCTGAAAAACACAAATTATTTTGAAAAATCAAAAACTTTCAAAGTAGGAGATATTTCAATAACACCATATTGGGCTGACCACTCTGCATTTGATGCATCTTCATTTATAACCAAAACAAATTAAATAGTAGTTATTCTATATTAAATATATTTCTTAGATTTGACGAGACCACATAAAAAAAATTGCTGAATACAACTACATATTTTATTAGCTCAATGAACTAACCAACATTTGGTTTTTTTTGATGTTCTTGATAATATAAAAGAATGAAACATAATAAATATAATACTCTCCTGTTAATTTTATTTAAATTTATAAAGTAACTCCAATATAGTTTTCCAAAGGAATTCGGAAGTTTGTTGCATGCAATTATATATTAATTCTTCTTAAAAAAGTTTAATAGTCAACTTCTCATCTCTGATTATTTTATTAGAGTTCAAAATTCTTAATTTCAATTTTGTGTTTAGCGCTTTTTCTGAACGAATTGAAAATATTGTTTAGTATCTGAATTTTATGCTAATTTTCATCAAAAATCAATTCCTTAAAATAACCAAATTTTGGATCAACTAAAACCCTTCTATCTAGTCCTAAGTTCATTTCTTCACAAGTAGTTTCTGATACTAAGCTACATGAAAAGCAAGACGATAAATTGGCATCAAAAATACCTTGCCCCTCAGATTCCCAGCACAATGGGTCAGAAGAACAGTTTATTGCTGTAAGCATTGCATCTTTTATTATTTTATTTAAGCGTGCAGGTTCTGTTTGTGAAATAATGCCACCCATACTACCTTCGGCTCCATCTGTTGTATAAACTAAAACGCCTGCCATTTTATATTCTGGGCTGTTTGAGATATAAAGACGCTCTTTTAAGCTTGCTGTAGGATATCCACAAGAAAATTCAAATTGTCTAATGAGTGCGTGAGAAAATGTATGTATAATAAAGAATTTATATTGTGACTCTTGTATTTTTCTTCTTATTTCTACACCTTGTTCATCATCTTTAACTTCTGTTTTAAATAAGCTATCAAATCTTTTTTTGAACTCATCATCCATAGAAGCAATACATTCGTTTATTTTCTCTTCATCAAATTCAATAAAAACCCCCTCTCCAACTGTTTGATTTGCAGGTAGCACTCTTATATCATTGCTTTCATATGTTTTTTGAGATTTAGAATTGTACACAATTTCACCATCCTTATTGATTACTCTTTCTGCAGGCTTTACCCTCGTAAATTGGGTTTGAACTTGTGTTACTTTTAATTCTGGTATTTTTTTTATAGACTGAAAATAGTTGCCTAAATCATTATTTTTTATATCTATAGATTGGAATTGTAAGCCTTCGATTTCTTGTGGTGAAGCATCATTCTCTTTAAGCACTTTGAATTCTTGAAACTTGTAAAATAGATTTTTATCTTTAACCTCTTCATTATCATCTTCGACATCGCAAAATACATTTTTCAATATCGCTATAAATTCTTGTAAGTTTTCTTTGCTAAGACCTAAATCATCTATAAAAAACTCTTCATAATCTTCTTCTTTTGAGTTTTCTTTTTTTTCGAAAAATATTAATTTAGTTCCATCTTCATTTCTCTCTTTCCACCTATTATACTTTATCTCTAAAGTCTTTAAAGACTTATCTATTTCTTTAGGATAATTATCTAAAAGCTCATTCGGTATATATAAGCTACTTTCTACATTAGCATAATAGACATTATTTGCTGTTGCCAAAACAAAGCGCATTCCTTCTTTAGAATCACAGTTTTCTTTGGGCATATATGTGTCATCTAAAGGGTCTATATAACCATCGTTCTCCCATGGTTTATGGCCAGGGCAATTTGGGCTCAGAGATTGTATACCTCTTAAGTTTACCTTATCAAGGTAATTATCACCTTGTCCTTTACCACAATTCTTACACTCGATAAAAACACTTTCAAAACCGACAGAATGCGAAGTGTTTTCAGACCACTTGAGATTTGGATTATTACAGCAGTTTGAATAATCAAATAAACTTTTACAATCTTTGTCTGCGTCACGGTTGAATAAACTCCATTCAATAAATTTAGACCAAGGTATATCAGAGAGGTGACCGTTCTCACAAATTAATATCAGATTGGTTTGTGTTAATATTTTATGTGTTTGTATTCTTACTTCTCTACCATTTCGCCTAACAGTTTTAGGAGGGTAAAAATCACTATAATCTCTAGGTGGAGCAAATTCATTAACATTGAATTTCTTGTCAACCCATTTTTTTTTCCAATCTTTAATGTGTTTTAATTGCCCTTTTTTATTCTTAAACCAACCAGGAAAATGTTTTGCTCGTATTAGATAGGTTTCAACGGGATGAGGTATGTTATTTGAAGAAATCTTTCTTTTAATAGGAGAAGGGTCTTCACCTGTTCCATCTCTATTTTCCCAACTTATATAATTAGTGCTATCGCTTAATTCAATATTTGGTAAATCAATTAAAGCATATAATTCTTTTAATTCTTTTTCTTGCGCCAAGAACTTGAGAAACCTTTTATCATGAATTTCAATTAATCCATTTCTATTTAAAAACTTGGATATATTATCTTCGGTTTTATCTTCAAATGCTTGCTTTATTAGATCGTCTGCTATTTTAATAAAACCCCAATTTGAATTTCCAATAATTAACACATAATTATTAAATTTAGTTGTAGTAATGGCTCCAACACCACTTGTTGAGGAAAGTAATTTAAACTTCCCCATTTCTTGATTGTATTGATATTGATTATAAATTTTAGCCATTGTTATTTAATCTTAATTACAGAATTAGGTTCAATTACTCTTAAAGAGCCAGAAATTTTCCAATGTGATGTATCCTCATTATCAGATAAATCACCTTCTTCATTATATAGGTAATCTCTTTGTTGATATTTTTTATAACGTAGACTACCACTTTTATCTTTTAATGTAAGCCATTGTTGGAGGGCTATATCTATATATTCTGATATGTAAATCAAATTTTCTTCTTTTAGAATATTTTTAATATCAATATCGTCGGAAGTCTCCCATTTAGATATTCTTTCTTTAAAGTAACTCATAAGAGATGTTTTTATCGTACTTACATCACTTTCATTTATTGTACCAGCACCATTGGTGTCGGCAAACTTTTCATCACACAAGTGCCTTACCATAGTTCCAATATAAAGGCTCAAATACTTGTCAACTGCCTTATTTGTAAATGGAGTAATAGAAATAGGCTCTACATAACTATACATTTTTTCATGAAATTCAATAAACTTTTCAAAATGAGAAACATCGCGAGATTTAAAAGGATGATGTATTGTGATGACTAAGCCTTCCTTACTTCTTGCAACACGACTACTTGCTTGAATATATTCAGCCTTATTTCTAGGCATAGAATTCATTAAAATTTGATTGAATCTACCAACATCTAAACCAACAGAAATCATGTTAGTTGCTGCTATAAACTCGGGTGGAACATTACCCTTTTCGGTTTTAGTTGCAAATCTTTTTTCTGGATTCCAGTTTCTTGATACTGAATCGAGTGCGCTTTTGACAGCTTCTCCACTTAGTCTTCCCGTAAGCTCCCCCTCTTCAATATCATTATGTGTATAAATTAAATGCATCATTTTAGTGGGTCTAACCACTCTGTTAAAAACTTTGAGCATTTCTTTTTTAATGTATGTTTGAATTTGAGATTGCGTTTTTCCAACTTCTCGAGTACTATTAAAGTAAGAAATAATGGAATGGTAATTATCCATAGCCTCAATTAAGTCATCAGAATAGCCTTTACCTGTAATAGGGTTTGCATCAGGGCTAGATTGCTCTGACTCAAACACCGCTCGGTGGGTTAGCATAATTGCAGCTAATCTCATTTGCATCCATACGTGTGACCTACCTGTAGGCATAATACCCAAATATCTTCTCTTTGCTTCAAATATTTCAATATCGTTTTCGTTATAATGTCTTTTGTAAAATGAGAAAAAAGTATCATCACAATCAGCACCAGGCTTTGGAAAGATTTGAACATCTCTATTAAATAATCCTGCAATTTGTAATTTCGTATTACGAGTTGTAGCTGTTGAGGTGATAATCTTTGGCAATGTACCGTCTGGTTGAGCACAAAGTTGATCAATAGCAGATTCAAATAGTCCAACAGCTGAACCTAAAGGACCTAATAACAAATGTAATTCATCTTGTATAATTAAGTCTGGTGGTAAATAACCTTGGCTTGGTTTACCTTTTTCCCATAAACCTCTACCAAACAATCTCCTAGAGTCTTTATCACCCTCTTGAGCTACTTTATGCGCTAATTGCGCAAACTTATCAACAGTTCCAAATAGCAAACTTGGCGGGTGTTTATAGATAGACTCATCACATAGATTCAATGGTAAACAACCTTGAAAATCAAATTGCCTTACATTTGAATAAAATGAGCACTCCTTATTCTCACATGCTAAATTAACACGTTTTTTTTCAAAAATATTATCATTATCATTAGTGTGCTCCTTTAAGCGACTCCCACACCATGGACATTTTTGGAATGGAATTTTATTATCCTCACCATTCAGTAGATTAACTATTTCTGTTTTTAAATCGGCTAATCTATTTGGTAATGATGAAGCACCTACCCAAAGCCCAATTGTTATTGGCTCTTCACCTAAACCATATTTATCCCATCTGCGCAGTAATTCTAAAGCCATAATTAAATAACTTGCCCTTTGAAATTGCTGTAAGGTCAGAAGCCTTAATGTATATCTCATAATCACAGAGACACCACCACCAGTTTCGCCTAAATTTAATCGACGATTGAGCACGACTAGTGCAATTAAACCAAGATAAGCTTCAGTTTTTCCTCCACCTGTTGGAAACCAAACTAAATCAACAAGGTCATTTCTTTTTTTCCAATTTTCATCATCAGGATGCTTAAAAATGCCATCTAAATTTAATAATATAAAAGCCAATTGGAATGCCCTCCAGCCAGCAGCATCTTCTGAAGAGAAAATAGTGTCTTTAGCATTTTTATAATATACTTCACCCTTACGATTATTTGTGATATCAACGCCTGTTTTTCCTCCTTTGTTTATATGTAATAATTGCATAAACATTGCAGAATTCATGAGTCTGAATACAAGCATTTTGTCATCATCTTCTAAAAATTGAATATTTTTAGACATGCGTTTGTAATCTTCGCGGCACTTTTCTAATTCTTGCTTAATGAGTTTTTGCTCTGGTGCATTTTTATGAAATTCTTTTTTATTATCAATCCACGTTTTATAAGAATCCACGAAAGATTTAAGCTCTTCTAAAATGTCGCCGTTAGAAGATTCAGAAAATGTTGATAAAAACTTAAACTCCTGTGCTCTACTATTTTCTATGAAGGGTTTATTAATTATCTCCCCCCTTTTTTTTATTTTTTCAGTTGTATCTCTTGGAACAGCATCCACATCGGGTGTGTCAACAACAGGAAGATAAGTAGTTTTAATAAAATTTTCTTGTTTATCCCAATCTATGGAGCAGCCATGACCAGTGCCAAAATCTTCATAACGGCGATACGAAAATTTTGAAACCTCATCTTCATTATAAGCTGCTGCATCTTTATTAACTTTTACACCTGTATAGGGTTTTAGATCCTTGCTTTTGACTTTTAGTCCAACCCCATAGAATGCCTTCCTATTCACATCTTTATTAGCAACAGAATATATTTTCGTTTTGTTGTCTATTTTTCCTTCTCTTACATGCGTGCTTTCATTTAATAACTGCAATTTTATGTAAAACTCTTTTTCCTTATTTTCTCTATCCCTAGAATCTCTACTTAATTGTATGTTTAAACAAAGTTTTTGAGAACCTTCTATATTGGAAATTTTGTTTACATAAATTGAATCTAGTCCTTCTGCTATTTGTTTTCCATTCTCGAATAACTTTACAGAATAGTCATGGGGTTTATTATGAAGAATAGCTTTTTTAATATCATCTTTTTGTAGAGCTAATCCAGAAATTTTTATAATTCTTTTATGGGATTTAGCCTCCCATATTTCATTTTCTTCAACCTTAACTAAATCTTTAAGAAATGAAATAAGAAATTCTAGTTGTTCATACTCCGAATAAGCCTTATAAATTTCTTCTTTAATATTATTATCAGTTATTTTATATAATAGTTGGTAATTTATTGCTTTCTTGAGTCCATCGATATAACCTCCCTTTTGCTCAAAACCAAGCTCTTTTAATTTTTCAATCAAAGCTTTTGATTGATTCTCTAAAAGATCACCATATAATGCTTTCAATTCCTTTAAATCCTCTGGAGAGGTTTTAAGCAGACGAAGTAAACTTGCATCTTCATCCTTTTTTAATATTTCAACAAAACTATTTAGCTCCTTATTAGATTCTAACAACTGAATAAATTCCTTTTTTCTATCTTTAATGAATACACCAACAGGATTCTTGTTTGTCTCATCAACTTTGTCTTTTTTAGATAATTGTTCATACGTTCTAAATGACACCTCAATCTCTAAATCTTCTTTATTATCAAGAAATTCTTGTCTTAAGCAAAAAGTCATTCCCATTTGTCTTGGAAATTGTTGGTCCAATTCAAACTCCTCAATACGTTCTTCAACTCCGTCTTCTCCAATATCTCCATTACCTGTTTCCTCATTATCTCCATTACCTATTTCCTCAATATCTATTTCCTTATTACCTGTTTCCTCATTATCTTTTACAGTTTCTATTATCTTTTTTTTAGGAAATAATATTGCTGAGGCATAACCAAGTGATAAGGGTTGATAATTAATTATTTCTTCTGAATAATTAATTGGTTCCTTTAGGTTATTTATATTGTTTAACCTGGCATAAGTAATGCCATTTGCTCCTGGTCCTATAACTTGCTCTTCAATAAATTGTATTAGTGAAGCTCTTTTTTCAGATATTTTACTCATCAAATGGTTCTTTTATAGTTAGTTTTTCGACTTTTTGTTTTCCATTATTAATAATCTTTATAACAGAGTCTATAACTTTTTTTAAAGAGATATTAAAATTGGATTCAGAGAAACCGATAAGGCTAAGGTCCTGCTTAAAATCATCAGAAAAATTATTGACTAATCGCGATAATAACAAGTCATAATTTACTTGATTATATATTGTTAATGCACCTGAATTAATAAGATTTATTAGTAATTCATTATGTATTCTGGTGCTTTGGGTCGCTATGGAAGCAGTATCAGAACTAAATCTTCTTACTAACTTAAAATAACTAGGGTCTAATCCTAAGTATTTACATATTTCTTGCAAAGCTTTTAAATTGGTTCTAATAGTATCACTTTCTGGATTACACCAAACATTAAAAAAAGTATTTGGTGAAACTATACTGATATTTTTTCTTTTCAATAATTCCTTTACTTCATTATAAAACACGTCATCATCATTAACCTTTCCTCTTTGTCTACTTAGCAAGATTTTCCATAATCTACCACCATTTTCTATAGTATCTAAATCTTCAATTTCATAATCAATTTTTAAATAATCTAGCTGATCGGTAATTTCTTTTCGATTATAGTCTATCTCTTGTAAATCTAATTGCCAAACTAAATCACTTAGTTCGATTATTACGAGTTCAGATTGATCAGAATATTCATGAAAAAAAGTGGATGTACTTAATATGTCATAATCTTCTTCATTACAAATAATGATTTTATCATGTGGGTCTATTTTTGAACTTCGGATAGTTTCAAAATACTTAATTCTATATTCAGTTGCGTTTTCTGAATTAGAATAATAGGTTTCTCTTTCAAAATCTAGTTTGTTGGATTTTGGCTTTGTTTCCTTTATTTGTATTAATAAACCGTCCCAGTTATATTTTTCAATCAATAGTGAATTTGAAAGTAAATTTGCTAAAGAAATATTGTAAGAATAAAGAGCCCAGTCATAAGTTTCATGAAACAAAAATTTGATAAGCAAGGCTTCTTCTATATTTATGTTTTCATATTCAATGAGATTTGGATAAAAGTGATATTTGTAATTTCCAATATCTCTATATGCTAGTACTAATAGTTTTTTATTTCCAAAATTCTTTGAATACCACGTTTTAATTAATCGTTGAGGTACATTTAGTAATTTTGATATTTCCAAGCGCAGTTCATCATTATTTGCGATTGAGGTAGAAATAATAATTCCTGAATTAGAATCTTCTCTGCTAATTAGTGTTCTAATATTTTCTAAGTAACCTGATTCTTTTATAAAATCTAAAAGGTGTTTTAATTCATTTTTAAGAGCGTCTTTTAAGTCTTCTTCTAATTCATTAATTGAGTTTTGAGTATCTACATTAATCAGATTATTTCTTAGATTGTTAAAAACCGTATTTAAAATATAGTCCTTTATGAAATCAGAAAAACATACGCTAATAATGTTTTTAAATTTAATGCTTACTAATTCATATAAGCCGTAAGAATCTGCTATTTCATAAAAGGAATCCCAAAATTGATTGGAATCATAACCAAAAAAATTTACTTTACACCAAGAAGATTTCAAATACTCACTATTTAAAACTATGTGATTCTGAAATTTGGTGCTTAAATCTCCTGTTAGTGAGTTCTTAATATTATCTTTTTTTTGAATAAGATTCCAAATAGTATTTTTTGCTTTTTTTGAATTAAAGGAAATGGAGAATACATTTTTAAATGTTGTGTCAAAATCGTTATTTAAAGTTTCCAAAGAATTTAATTGAAAATCATTAATATCTTTTTTGGTGTAATTGTTTAAAAACACAACAGATTCAATATTGTTCAAAAAACTTTCTGAATCAAAAGCGCATATAATTTTATCGTTTTTTTTAAAAGATTGCTTATTCAAAGCAATATAACTAACGTTGTCTTCATCTATTATCTTTACATTATCTAATAAAGTATATTTAAAACTTCTTAAAAGATTCTTTTTTTCTTGAATTTCTTCTTGTGGAATTTTCCTTCTATTCCAACCTTTAGATTTAAATAATTGTCTTAATTCTTTATGAATTCCGTTGCTATAATAATTTAAGGTATTAGTATTCAGATTAAAAATTACTTTAGGAACAATAGGTTGGTTTTCTAAATATGATTCTTCTAGTGCGGATAGTGCGGACCTTTTTATTTTTAAACACCACTTGTGCTTAAGAAATTCTTCTCTTTCTTTTGTTGTTGGGTTTAGTGGAAGTTTGCTATCCCTTATTTTATTATTTATCTCATTAATAATAGTTGTTTTATTAAAGGTACTTTCACTCTCTATACTTAAGCTGTAAAAGGCATGAAAGTAGTCTATTAATTCATCTAAAATAATAACTTGTGCATTATCATCTAAGTAATCATTAATATAAATATGGTGCAACATTAAATCATCACTTTCAATGACATATTCTATATATTCAATAATTGAATTTGAATATGCTTTTTTGCAATTGAAATTATCTGAACAATAATTGATAATATGCTCTTGAACTAAATTATGACTCATTTATAATAAATATGTGTAAGTGATTAATGGCTCTTGTTATTCCGATAAATAATTCATATTGATTATAACTATTTAGTTTTGAAGTAAATAAAAAAACATTTTTTGACTCTAACCCTTTGTATTTTAATATAGACGTATGTCTAAGAATATTTTTGGTATCACAAACATTATCAGTAGTTAATTCTTCCATATCTGCAACAATAAACTCATCAGAAAAATAAATTTTATTATCCTCATTGTAAAAGATGGATTCTCCTAAAACAATACAATCTTTCCCAAATAATGAAGAATTGGTGTTTCTAATATTATGTAAATACTCTTTAAGAAACCTTTTTTTAGCATCTTTAAAGGAACTAAACTCCTCAATTATAATATTTCTGTTATTTGTTGATAAGCTAGAATTATATAACGCTTCAATAGATAATTTTTTTATCCCAGTTTCTTGAGAAGACCTTTTGGTTTCATTTAGTTTGTAGTGTGCAAAATAATCAGACAAATAATCAATATCATCTCTAACATCTCTGCCGTTCCATGAATAACTTTGGTCTATATCATAAAGCAATAAAATATTTCCCTTATCTAAACCTTTCCCATTATTGCCACACAATTCATTAAGCACTAGCTCCAAGCCTTTTTCGGCATAGTCTTGAGCCTCATCGATAATTATGTAATCATAATTTTCTGTAGATTTAATTCTTTCAATAGTGGATTTGGTTTTATTAAAGTATTCAATTTCATTTAAGTCTTTTAAATCGTCAAAATTAAAACCACCTTTATCTTGAATAAATTTTTGGAACGTAAATATCTCCAGATTTCTTGACAATTTTCGTTCTTTAATTCTACCTTCAATTGAATGTTTAAGTAAAATATTCCAACAAAGATATAGTCCTTTCTTCCGTTTGAGTCGATCGGCAAAAGCAAGGGCATACGTTGTTTTACCACTTCCAGGAGGGCCTTCAATCATAATTCTATCATTTTTTTGAAGACCTTCCAAGATTTCTAGATTTTGTACTTCTAGCCATTCATAAGTGTCTTCAACAGAATTGAGAGGGTTTTCATCTAAGAAATCTGGGCTAAGGATATTAATAATTTGTTCAATTTGCTTTTTGCTAAATCCTGAGAAATGTCTTCCTTTCTTTTGATGTAAATCTTTCTCAGTTTGTATCCAATTCAATAAAAAGGTTTCTATTGATTCATTATGATATTTTTTTGATGTGTAAGCTGACCAGAGCTGCTTTTCGTTATGTATTCTAGTTGAAAATTTTACTTCAACATGAGGGAATGCAACAGCATTAGAGTAAAAGCCTTTAAATTCTTTTAGAATTTTGTCTTTAAGTGTGTATTTATAACCCTCCGATTGCGCATAGGGGTCATCACATTTTTTACCGTTAATTCTTTCGTAATAAAATTGATTTTTATCATATGCAATTTGTCCACCTTTTACCTCAAGAACAACTAAGCCTTCATCGCATAAAATAATAAAGTCTATCTGTGCAGATGTTTTCCCTTTTGGATTAGCATTAACACCGTCAAAATAACCATCTATATGCTCGGGCAATTTAATATCATGCCAAACATGATAGTCTTTATTACTATCTCCTAGAGATTTATACAACTCTCTATAGACTTTGATTTCCCCGTTTAATGGCTTTCCATCTTGATTGAGAATTTCATTTTCTAATGTATCAATGTTTCTATTGGGATAAAAGGTGACACTCATATTTTATTATTTGTATATGCTTTATTTGCTAAACTTGAAGCCATGTTTATTGCATAAAGAGCAAAAAGTTGAGTCATTGGAACCTTATCTTTATGATGAAATACTTCCGTTCCATTTTGGATAAATTCATCTTTTGATACATTTACTTTCTTTATTATTGTATTTATTGTTTCAACTAATTCCGTAGGTTCCATTAAATATTGATCCGAAATTTGCAATTCATACATTTTTTGTAACTCTTCAGCCGATCCTATTTTTTTAGAAAATCCATTATTGATAATTTTAATAAACTTACTCCCTGACTTTTCTTTTTCAATTAGAGGTTCTAAAATTTTATAAAAACCATCTTCAACTTTTTGATTCTTATATCCTTCACCTGTTCCATATTGAATTGAAGTAAACCAGCTATTTTTAGTTTTAGAATTCTGTTCTATGTCAAAATTTGAAAGTGTAACAGTAAGGTTTCCTTCCTTCAAAGGGTGCCTTCTAAATCTAGATTTTTTTACTCTTTTGGGCTGTTTTTTAAAATCATTCTCTTCGTAATCATTAAGGATATTTACACCTTTAAGATTCGGCACTTGTACCAAATCTAAATTAATTGGTGCTTTTTCTCCTATTTGATTTAACAATTCAGACGCAAAAGCTCTACTAACAGATGGGCAGACAGCATTACCAACCAGTCTCCATTTCGAATTAATTGTTCCAAGAAATTGAAAAGTAAAAGGAAAGCCCATTATACTTGCCGCTTCCCTTATTGTTGGGCTTCTATATTCCCCATTTCCAGTTCTTTTATATTCAGACTTATAAACTAATGCCTCCCTAGAAGTACCGCTTTTTGTTGCAGTAATGGTTCTACTTGGTTTATCAATATTTTCTGGAAAAGACATTTTTCCCATACAATAATGATTTGTTTTTAATTCTTTTGATTGTCTCCATTCACTTTTATAGAGACCGCTGTCATAGAAATGATCCGTTAAATCATTTCTCTCAATCTTTAACATTGGGTATATTGGGTCAATAATAAGTTTATTTGACTTCTTTAAATTAGGTTCTGGAAAGCCCTTTAATAAACTACCTAAAGTATTCCAATTTGGCAAATTATCATCTTCAGTATTTGAATTTGAAATAGGCGGGATTAAAAGCTTTCCCTTTTTTATTATTTCACCTGATATTGCTCTTTTTCTTGCTTGATAAGAACCATAGTCGGCGGAATTAACTAAAGGCTGATTACCCTTTAGTGTGATAGCTATTTTATTCGCTCCTAATTTATTTTCTCTTGCCCAGTCACCTAAACCTAAATCATTAAAAGTATAATAGTCTGCTAAATAGTTTCTGGAATTCGCAACATTTTCCATAAACCAACCTTTAAGAATAGAACCTTTTTGGAATTTTTTTACGGCAACAATTCTTAGGAATATCTTTGTAAGTAGGACTCCTGATTCTTTATCCGCTTTACCAGAAATATTTGAACTTGAAAATGAAACACAAGGCGGGCTGCCAATTATTACATCAGTATTGGGTAAATCATATATCTCCTCTATACGGTTTTTAAAATCTAGAAGGTCTTTTGTACTGGAATTTGTATTAAAGTTATGGTTAAAAGTATCAATAGCAGGTTGCCAATTATCATAACCACTTATTATTTTAAAACCTTTTTGTCTAAATCCTTCAGAAAAGCCTCCTGCTCCACAAAAAAAATCTATTACAGTAAGTTTCTCCATATTAATTTAATTCTTTTTTAATTATAAAATTAATTTTTTTAAATAGCTTGCTATCTCGGAAAACCTGAAATATAATATTTTTCTAATTTGAGTTATAATAGTCTTTTATGATTATTTAAATATCCAATATAAAATAGCAATTTTTTTCATAACAATTGTTTTATTTAACAAAACTGTTAAAGTTTTTTAAGCAAGTTTAAAATTAACCAAAATATATGAAGATATTTATGATAAATGATAGTTTCTATTATAAAAGTGTATGTTTGATTGAGATGGTCTAAAAAGTGAACTTTTTAAGCTACGCTCGTTTTATTTCAAATATGATCTTATTATCTTGGAAAATGAAACGAAACTTTCAGAATTAACCGGAAATATTGCTCCAAATTTACTTTTAAAAGAAATGGCGCTGATGTCGGATTAATTCTTTATATTTGAGTTCTTAATAGTAGATTTTCATAGGTCTACTATAAGTTTAAGCTACGCTCATTTTATTTTTAATTGGTCTAGCTTGAATTCGCTAAAAATGATTTTAGCAAAACAAAGTACTGGGCGAAAGCTCATTTTTTAAGCGTTTTTGTTATTTTATATTTTCGTCTTAAGTAATTCGCTTTTAAAGATTTTATTTCAAATTTTAATATAGAACTGGTTTAAACTTTTTTCAATTGGCTACAAAATGTTATTTTTCACTCACTTTTTGTTTTTTTTGAACTCCGTAGCGATGCTATGCAGTTAAAAAAAACCTTCAACTGAGTAAAAAATTCCTATTTCTCGCTTCAATCAAAAAAATTCAAACCAGTTCCTCATTTCATAGCAATTTCCCACCTCTCAACGATGTGGGGTTTTTTGTGCAATACTAGTTAAGACTTTTGAAATTATTAATTTTTGTGTATAAGGATTAATTACTTGTAAATATAAAAAAGTCCCACCAAAGCAGGACTAAAGATTTTTATGGATGATATTCAACCAATTATTTATAAATTTATCAGATAAAATTAAACCCTATGTTTGAAGAAAGCGCTAATGACCGTCTAAAGAAAATGCCACTTTTTAAAAAGGCACATGAAATTATGGAAATTAGCCTTAAAATTAGTGAAAGTGTTTCCATGCACGATCTTGAAAATTTGAGTGAAGCTGAGGGTGATTTGTTAGCCGGTTATGCCCAATATATAAGAGAAAATGCTACTATCATTCCCGCAAAGATTTCGGGTGCCGTAGCGGTTGATCTTTATGATTTGAAAATGGAAAATGCCACAATTATTCGCAAAGCAGCGCGAGAGCTTTCAACTTATTGCTCAGGCTTGGCAATGTATGGTTATAAAAATACCGATTACTTGCAATTGTTAAGAGATGAAGTTGAAGAATTCAGAGTTTTGTTCGCCGAATGGGTAAAAACATTTGACGAATGGAACTATATAATTGACCGTTGGGGCTTGTTTAATCCGCCGGGAATTAACTATGACACCCACGATCCAGACGATGATATTCCTTTTGATCCTGATGAATTATAGTGAATTTGCGTTGTCCAAATTCCTAACTAACAGCATAAACCATGGGATTTTTTTTGTCTTTAGAATTTTAAGTTCCAATTTATTTTTTCTAATCTTGATGCAATAAGAAGTACTGTTTTAAGTATTTCACTCTCATCAGGAAAATCTCCATAAACCAATTCTTTAAAACTTCCATTATAGGTGCTTTTTAATTTAGTCCACGTCTCTTCTGGCTGTATAAACAATAATGCTTCTTTTGGATGCTGTTTTAAAAATTCATTATTATTTTTAAAACTCACAACATCATGTTGCGCAACATCTAATAACATTTTATCAAATTTAGTTGAATTAAAGAACGTTATAACGTCTTTATTTTTCAATAACAAATGTAAATCGTAAGTGTGCCTGATTTTATTATTTAAATTCTCAATTGGCATTTCACCATTTGAAAACCTTACTAAACTCATTATTTTTTCACAGAATGTTCTTTTTATATCTAATACCATCACTTCAAAAGGTAACATTACATATTGCTCTGCTAATTTTTGCTGACCTGTTTTAAACATCATATCATAAATGTAGGCGTTTATTTGCTTTAAATTATAAGGTTCAAAATGACCTAACCAACTTGCTTCAATGATTATTTCGCTTCTAACCTGACCGAAATTTCCAGAAAATAGTTTTGGATATTCATGTGCTGTTTTCCTAATCATTCCCATTTTATTTGTAATTCCTTCCTTTTGAATTTCGGGAATTACAGCTCCTACAATTTTTGATATTTCTTTTATTTTACGTTTTAAATCATTTCCATTCTCGTTTTCATTTTTAAAAACAACTAAATCAATATCTTCTGAAAATCGCTCAATAATTTGATGGCATTTAGATAGTGCAGTCCCTCCTTTAAACACTGCTTGTTTTCCTATTTCGTTTGAGTAAATGGTATGTAATGCTACGGTAACCCAATAATCTTTTTCAATGTAAATCTCAGGCAAACCAATTTGTTGTGAAGTAACTGTTATTGCCTGTTTAAATAATGTTGGATTGGTGTGCAGCTTCATTTAATATTCCATTTTTTTATGGTAGGTAAATCTTTTACTTGTATATAGTAGTTATAATCAGTTAATGGATTTAAACTATCTTTTAATACTTGGTATTGTTCCTTAATTTTTAAAAATTCTAATATTGCGCCTAACAAAGCCCTTACTCGTGGCGGATATTTTAGTGCGTATTTTATTAAATTTTGTAGTTGCTTTTCCTCTAATTCACCAATTAAAAAAATAATTCTTTTAGTAGCTTCGGTATTATTTAAATCTGGAATCGTATTGAAATCTTTGAGCGCATCTAATAAACCTAAGATATAATAATTTTCCTCAGTAACTTCAACGTAACTTTTTACAGGTTTTGCTTTTACCAACCCTTTGTTTATATATATTCTTTTTGTTGAAGAAGCTATTTTTATTTGATTGGGTATTTGGGTTGTTAAACCCAATTGGTTGTATAATAAATTGCCAGTTATGTAGGCTATACGTTTGTTGTTTTCATATAAATAAGGTTTAATAATGGTATTTTCATCTGGTTTTAATTCTCCAAAAACGGTTAGCTCTGGCTTGTAAAATGTGCCTTTTGCTAATTTTTTTATGACTCCTTTTTTTAACAAGCGCTCTATTGCCTTAGCCGCTGTGGAGAACTTTTCAACAGGGATATCTAATTCACTATATCCAAAAGTTGCTCCTAGTGGAAAATCTTTAATTTTTACTTCTATTTGTTTTGCTATATTCATACGCTTACAAATATACTAAAGATTTTAAAATGTCAAGTTTTTTGCGCAAAAAACTTGACATTTATTCATTGATTATAATTAATACATTTTCAATAAGTTTTTTATTCGTGGATGCTGAACTATTGTCTTTTGTCTTTTGAATCAAATGGGATGACGTTCAGCATTTACTCACCCATCTTTTATTGGTTTTGGTGTTCGTGAATGTTGAACTATTTACGTTTATCATTTGAATCAAATGCGATGACGTTCAACATTTACTCACTCATTTATTATTTGTTTTTTTGTGTTCGTGGATGCTAAATTATTGTCTTTTGTCTTTTGAATCAAATGCTATAACGTTCAGCATCTCACGTAACCTGCTTCTTACCCGGCTGCCGTAGCGTGTTTCGAGTTCTTCGGCGTTGAGGTTGGTGGTGATATGCGTCTTCCAGTGTTTTTCTTTGAAAATATCGTAGCGTGAGAGTAAAATTTCTCCCATAACGTTGCATTCTTTGGTGTAATGACAACCCGTTGGTTCAACTCCTAAATCATCGAAACAGTAGTTTTTGGTTTCGTTGTACCTATCTAAAACTTCAAATCCGGATGCATTGAAATTAAATACGATGTTACGTGTTGGGATGATTTCATAGTTTGTTTTGTGGGGTGCTAAGAATGGCAACAATTTCATCAGGGATGTTTTTCCACAGCCAACCGGCCCTGACAGTAATAATCCTTTGCGGGTATCAATACCCATATTTGCGCAGGTTTGGTGGTCCTGAATGAAGTAGCAGCATAATTTAAAAAGCAAGGATTCATCTTCCGGGTAAAGTTTGAATGTTTTTCCGAAAAGTAAGAAGCCCTTGATGTTGAGGTAGGTTTTTATTTTTTCGAAATCGTAGTGAACGGTGTTGTTTTTTATATCTCCTATTTGAAATTTAGAGGTTCCTTCGATTTTTATGTGTGGTTGCGGGTTCATAGCATTGTATCTTTTGTTTTTATTAAATGATTTTACATTTTTTTCATGTTTGTTCATTTTTGTCTTGACACAAAAACGAACCAAAAAAGTCAAGCCTTGGATTTTCACCGGTCAAATTAGTTTTTGAATCCTAAAAGAAATGAACTCGCTCTTCAGCCATCGCGCCATCAGGCTCATTCGCTAAAAATGTTTACAAAACATTTTTTTAACGCTTTGCCCTGCTCAAACAGCATTTCTTTTTACGGATTTTTCAAACATTTGACGCTCGCCTCCAAATCCTATGGCGGTTTTTTTTCTAAAGTGGTTCATTGTAATTTTTGTTTTTACTGGTATGGAGGTTGTCCCTATTCTGGACTGGTGGCAAAAAGCTGTTTGTTTTCATTTCTTCGGCTCTTAACATCCAGTTTTGTGCTGTCGCCTGCCAATCCACCATTTTTATTTTTCCGCCTATCTTCCACCCTATTCCCTGGTAATGATTGTAGAATTTTTTTGCTTCCAGTTTTGGCCAATTTTCTTTTTTAAAAAATTCAATAATTAATTTTTCTTTTTCGCTTGCCTCTAGTTTATAAAAGTTTGTTATTTGTTTATTAATGTTTATATAAGATACCAGCGCTTGTCCTGATTTGGGACGGTCTAAGTCCACTGCTTGTCCATCACTTGTCCCAAAATGAAACAACCTGATTCGGCTTCCTTTAAATGGATTGTGCGACGGATTGTACTTTAAATATTTCCATAAATCGAGTTCTCTGACGCAGCGATGATAAGTCGTTTTTGAGCCAATTTTTGCAAATTGCATTACTTGCTCCCTGTTGACATAAAACTCCTCAGGAAAACGGTTGTAATTCCATATTTGAAACAATCCGACATACAGGCTAATGTGCGAAGGATTTAATCTGTTGTCCTTAGAGAATTGTTCAAAAACAGCGTTGAGGTGTTTTATATAATTTATCTCCGGCATTGGGTTTAGTTTGTATGATGAAAACTGTTTTCTTTCATTATTTTGAAGATTTCATCGGCATCGTAAAAATAGATTCCGCCAATTTTGATGTAGGGTAATGTTCCGTTGATTCTGAAAGTCTGCAGTGTTCCCGAACTTACATTTAACAATTTCAACATCGCGGCGGATCTTAAATATTTTTTGGATCCGGCTGAAGAAGTTGATTTCAATAGTTTTGAGATGTCTTTCAATAATTGGATTCTGAATTCTCTTAAATCATCGGTTGTAATAATTGTTGCAGGCATTTTAAAATGTTTTAGGTTTATTAAATTGTTTTGTAGCGATTTGACTTTCGTTCAACAAAACTGACAAACTTTGATTGATAATCTTCGGTAGCTGAACGTAACTACCGAAGAAATTTAACATTTTAAAAAATCTACATATTTGATTATTAGTAATTTGTGTAAATATTATTTTTGATTTATTATCTATTGGTTAATTTTTGTAGTTACAAATTCTTAAAAACTAAAAAAAATGACAAAAAAAAGGCGTTTTTTTATTGAAAAAACGCCTTAAATTATGGTTTCGGTAGTTGAACCCGACTACCGAAAAATTTAACATTTAAAAAACCATATAAATCTGAAATTCATAGTGTTGTGTTTTTTATTTTTCAGAATTTAATTTTTGAAGTAGCTTAATTTTCATTAGATCTAGAAATTTTGTTGGGTCTTTTTCTCTAGCCTTAATTTCATTAAAGGTTTTGTAAATATTACCAAGGTCTATATTAAATAATACTTTACATACTTCCGCTAATTTTTTCATTTCAGCTTGTCCGTTTTTAATTGCTCCTACAGCATTTAAACCATACAATAATTCTACTAATTCTGTTTTAGTGCCTGTCCAGGATAAATCATTTAAGATTGCAGGTTTTACTTCTTTTATGATACATTTTTCTCCCATTAGTTTAAGGAAATTCAATTCCTGATCATAAAAGCTAGTCAATAAATCATAGGCCACTATTTCTGAAGCTTTATAATCGTGGCTTGTTGAAAATCCGGGATCTCTATCGAAATTAGCTATGCTGAATAAAATTTCGAGTTGTTTGTTACCTCTTAAAAAATAAGCATAGTCATAATGATTATCATTGTGCTTATAATACCGAAAAAATGGAAGATTTTTATTTTTGAGAATCTCAAATTTATTAAGAATTTCGTGAATGAACCTACTTTGCTTTTTTAAGTTTAAATTAGGTTTCGCCAGATGAAAGTTATAAAGATGCATATAGTATTTCAACCTTCCTTGGACAAATGGTTTTTGATATTTAAAAAAAGTGATTTCATCTTCTTTCGAAGCAAAATCACTTTCTCTAATTTCAAGTCGTAAACTATACAAACAATCATCGGATAGTTTTATATTTACTTTTATTTTTTCAATATTTTGAAGTTTAGATTTTTCATTTTTGTTAAGCGCACCGGAATATATCGCAATGATCTTTTCGATTTTTTTCATAAATAATTTTTCTTTTTTAGCAATTGCCAAAAATATGAAAACTTACCTAATAACCTAACGTTCATTAATTTAATCTGAACCTGTTGACTGTGAATCAGTTATGTCATTTTTGTTTTGATTTTTGTTCAAAATAAGCTTTAGCGCATTCATATCATCGCTTACTTTCCTCTCAATTACGTGCGCATAAATTTGAGTAGTCGAAATTTTACTATGGCCCAAAAGCTTAGATACCGTTTCTATTGGCACTCCGTTGGTTAAGGTTATTGTTGTCGCAAAGGTGTGCCGCGCCATATGAAAAGTCAGGTTCTTTTTAATGTTACATAAATCGGCAATTTCCTTTAAATAAGCATTTAACTTTTGGTTTGACAATACCGGAAACAACGTTGCCGTAACTTCAGCACGAGCGCTGTTTTGGTATTTTTCGATTAGCTCTTGTGCTTTTTCCAAAATAGGTATTTTTAACGGTGTTCCTGTTTTTTGACGTTTGGTGATTATCCATTGATTTCCATCAATACCCTTTAAAATATTACTTTTAGAAAGTTTCATAATGTCAACATAAGCAATGCCCGTGTAGCAGCTAAAAATGAAGATGTCTTTTACAAGGTTTATCCGTTCAATATCTGTCTTATAGTCTTCAACACTTTTTAATTCCAAGTCTGTTAAAAATTCACGTTCTCTTTTTTCAATAGTTGATTTAAATTTCACAAAAGGATCCTTGTCTATCCACTCTGTGTGATATGCAATTGTTACCATTTTACGTAAGCGTTGGATGTGCTTCATTGTGGTGTTGTTCTCAATTTTTCGTTGACGGTCATTTGGTTGAAGGGAACGCAGAAAGTTTTCAAAACTGATGATGAAAGAATAGTTGAGATCTTTTAAATGGATATCTGAAGTTTTATACTGTTTCTTGACAAAATCAATTAAATATTTTTGAGTGGTTTTGTAATGACGCATCGTGTCTTTATGAAGTTTATGGACATTTATGCTATTGTGGTAATCGATAATATCCTGCAAGGAATGATACTGTTTATCTTCCCCTAAAAATCTGGCCTTTACAATTTCAGCAGTAATCAATTTGTCTTCTGCCCGTAAATCCTGATAGCTCTCAAAAAATTTAGCCTGTACCTGATCAAGGTATTGATTTAGAATTCTTGCTTCCTGACCGTTGCCTTTAGCGCGTCCTTTTGATTTGTTCCAGGATTCAATATCAATTTTACGTTTTAAACTAATGTTCGCACGTTTTTGATTTACAGTAACTCTTGCGAAGATTTCAGCTTCGTTGTTTTTTGCGCGCGAGGCATTAATCCAAATTAGGATTGAAAAAGTGGATGATGTTTTCATAGTTGTCGTCTTTTAAGTTAAACTTTTTTAGACGAAAGTCAAATCAACTATAGTTTTAGTGTTTATTTGGTCAACAGGTCAATTTGTTGACCGGTAAATTTTATTTTGTTGACCGGAGCACCCTGTTTTAATGATAGACCACTAAATCATATCATCAGCAATAGCGGGAGCTTCAACATTTTTTTCAACAAATCGGTCAACACTTTTTTTAATAAGATTTTGTTGACCGCAAATATTTGTTTTGTTGACCAGAACACTTGTTTTGTTGACCAGGATGTTTGTTTTCTTGCCCAAAACACCCCAAATTTAATGAAATGACACCAAATCATATCATCAGTAATGGCGGGTGCTCCAATCCATTTTTTTAACAAATCGGTCAACACTTTTTCAAAATAGATTTTGTTGACCGATTTGTTGACCAAATATATGACATTATATCAGATACTATGATGGTCTAAAAAACAACAAAACCTTGTAAACACTAGGGTTTGCAAGGTTTTGGTGCTTTTTGATTGTTGCTTCAGTGATCGCAGAAGGATTCGAACCTTCGACCGCCTGCTTAGAAGGCAGGTGCTCTATCCAGCTGAGCTATGCGACCATTGGATTAATAAATAACCGATAGATTCTTAAATGCATAAGAATGTTTGTCGGGGTGGCAGGATTCGAACCTGCGACCTCCTGCTCCCAAAGCAGGCGCGATAACCGGGCTACGCTACACCCCGAGTTTTAAAAGAAGTTTCAATTGTTGTTGATAACTGAAACTGCATTTTACCCTAATTTCCTGAGCGTAGTTTATGCCGTGCTGGGCACGGTACTACACCCCGAGTTTTAAAAGAAGTTTCAATTATTGTTAAAAACTGAAACTGCCTTTTACTCTAGTTTTCTGAGCGTAGTTTATGCCGTGCCAGGCACGGGTACTACACCCCGAAAAATAAAAAAGCGGAGAGACAGGGACTCGAACCCTGGCGACAGTCACCCGTCGACAGATTAGCAATCTGCTCCGTTACCACTCCGGCACCTCTCCTAATATTTGCTTTTATGAACTTGTTTTTGCGAGTGCAAATGTAGCATTACAAATGCATCCACACAACATTTATTTGCTTTTTTTAATGAAAAATCGAACATGTTTATTCAGGATATTCAATTCTTAAATGATAAATATTCTTTAACTTCTTCTTTAACACCTTTTTAATGGTTTCCAGCTCTTTAAAAGTAATATCCGCATTCATAAATTGCCCATCATCCATTTGTTTATTTACAATTTTTTCCACCAAATCATCAAAAGCCTGGGCTGATGGTTCTTTAATGCTTTTTGATGCGGCTTCAACAGAATCACACATCATTAAAATAGCGGTTTCTTTTGAAAACGGAATTGGACCCGGGTAATGAAAATTACTTTCAGCAAAAACATTTCCGCTCATTTCTTCTTTTTTAAAAAAATAATAAACCAACGTAGTTCCGTGATGCGTTCTTATAAAATCAATAATTCTATCGGGAATACGATTCCTTCTTGCCATTTCCACACCATTAATGATATGATCTATAATAATTTTAGCACTATCGGTTGGCGTAAGCTCATTATGCGGATTCACATTGGTTGCCTGATTTTCCGTAAAATACATAGGGTTTACAATTTTACCTATGTCATGGTACAATGCTCCTGTGCGGACCAACATTGAGTTTGCATGAATTTCATTGGCACAAGCTTCGGCTAAATTGGCAACTTGTAAAGAATGTTGAAATGTTCCGGGAGCTTTTTCGGCCAATGCACGCAATAATTTAGAATTAGTGTTCGACAATTCTTTTAACGATTCATCAGAAACCAAACCAAAAAGTTTTTCAAATATATAAATTAACGGTAAAACAAATAAAGTTGCGGCCCCATTCATCGCAAAATAAGCCAGTTTTTCTAAATTTATATTTAGGGCGTTCCCCTCCTGAATCACTGAAAAAGCAAAATAGGCCACAAAATATACAACCGTAATTTGTAAGACAGAAATAAATAAATTTGCCCTTTTGTAAAGCTCTGAAATGGTTAGAATGGTCACTATCCCCGCAATAATCTGTAAGAAAACAAATTCGAAACTGTTGGGCACAATAAAACCAAGCAGCAATACGGTTAACGTGTGGGCAAACAAACCCAATCTTGAATCAAAAAAAGCTTTTAGCACCAGTGGTAATATGACAATGGGTGCCGCATAAATAAATTTAGCATCATATTTAACAATAATTGTAATTAACAGGATAACCAGCACCATGTTAAAAAAAATGAATGTCACTTTGTTGTTGTTGTCAAAAATGTCCAACCTATATTTTCGTAAAAAAAGCAACAACATTAAAAATGACAACGCCACCAATAACGAATACCCTAATACAATCCAATTGGAATTAGATTTGCTCCACACTTGCGAATCAAATTCCATTTTAAGTGAATTCAATTTTACCAGCTTTTCTCCTTCAACAATATCCCCTTTAAATATAATGCGTTCTTTTTCTGCAACCAATCCTTTTGTATAGGAAATATGACTTAAATTTTCTTCATATGCTTTTTGGGTAAAATTTTCATCAAAGGTTACATTAGACCTTAATTCACTTGAAATAATCGCTATAATGCTTTTTTCTTCTCTCGATAAAGGCTTATTTTCAAATTTACTGTTTAAAAATTCTGAAATCTGAGACGATGTAAAAAGTTTGTTTGGCTGAATGTCCTTAATTTCATTTCCCCTTCTTAAGGTTATTCCAACTTTGTCAATTTTTTCCTCGCTCAACGGATCCAAATAGCCATATTCATAAATTTCACTTAAAATCTCATCCGCTTTTTGAATAAGTTTGTTTCTGTTTTGTTCAGATAATTTAGTTGTTGACAGGTATTCTAAAATCCTTTCCGAATTATTCTTCTTAACATTCAAAACAACCTCAACATTATACTCGAAAAATTGTTTTGAATTTTCCTTAATTTGTTGTTTTTCTGCCTCAATTTCCTGGTTAGATTTTTTAATGGAAAAATCAAATGGCGCATAATAATTTTCATATTGCCAAGGTTTACCTTTTTGAAATTCATACTTAAATTGCCCACCTTTTGGGAATAAATAAACAACTAAAATTATAGTTAAAATGTATAAGAACAGTTTATATATTAAGGAGTGGTTTACAAGTAATTTGTTTATAATTTTTTTCACTAAGTCTTTATTTGCCCTCCAAAAATAGCGATTATTATGTTAACTGCATTTATGGCCGACGTTATTTTTAAAATACAAGCCTAATTGCGGAACAATTATTTTAAATTCGTCACTCAAAAGAAAAAACAGTATTTTTAATCAGCTATAACATAAAACCAAATAAACCATCCTCTAAAAACTAAAAAATTGTATAAAATTGCTTAATTTCGCAATAGAATTTTTGAATATAAACAAAATGAAAGAAGTTGTAATTGTATCTGTTGCCCGAACACCAATAGGAAGTTTATTAGGTAGTTTATCTAATATTCCAGCCACAAAATTAGGAGAAATCGCTATTAGGGGTGCTTTAAATAGAATAAAACTAGACCCAAAACTTGTTGATGAAGTTTTTATGGGAAATGTAGTTTCAGCCGGATTAGGTCAAGCACCTGCAAGACAAGCTGCCCTTTTTGCAGGAATTCCAAATACCGTTCCTTGTACCACTGTTAATAAAGTTTGCGCTTCCGGTATGAAGGCAATTATGTTTGCTGCTCAATCCATTAAAACTGGTGACGCTGAAATTATTGTTGCAGGCGGTATGGAAAATATGAGTAAAATTCCACATTATCTCGATGGAAGAAAATCGACTAAGCTTGGCAATATTACAGTAGCTGATGGCCTTTTGGTTGATGGGTTAATAAATGTTTATGACCAAAAGCATATGGGAACTTGTGGAGATTTATGTGCTGATGAATATAAATTCACAAGAGAAGATCAAGATAATTTTGCTATAGAATCCTACAAAAAATCTGCAGATGCCTGGGCAAAAGGAAAGTTTTCAAATGAAGTTGTTCCTGTTGAAATTCCTCAAAGAAAAGGAGATCCTATCATTTTTTCTGAAGATGAAGAGTATAAAAATGTGAATTTGGAAAAAATTCCAACTTTACGTCCAGTGTTCAGTAAAGATGGAACCGTAACTGCCGCAAATGCTTCTACAATAAATGATGGTGCCGCAGCTTTGGTAATTATGAGTGCAGACAAAGCAAAAGAATTAAATCTTAAACCCATTGCTAAAATAATTGGTTATGCCGATGCTGCTCATGAACCAGAATGGTTCACTACAGCCCCAGCGAAAGCCATTCCAAAAGCATTGGCAAAAGCTGGTTTAAAAATAGATGACATTGATTATTTTGAATTTAATGAGGCTTTTGCTGTAGTTGGATTGGCCAATATTAAAATTTTAGGGATAGATGCTACAAAAGTGAATGTGAATGGTGGTGCTGTTTCTTTAGGACATCCACTTGGTATGTCTGGTGCTAGAATAGTAATTGCATTAACTTCAATATTAGAACAAAATAAGGCGAAATATGGCGTAGCAGCAATATGTAATGGTGGCGGTGGCGCAAGTGCTGTTATTATTGAACGCCTGTAAACTTATTGTATGGATTACGGAATTTGTAATTTAAGTATTGTTCCTATTAGAATTGAACCAAGCGACAAAAGTGAAATGGTTTCACAGTTGCTGTTTGGGGAGCATTTTAAAGTGCTGGAAATTCATAAAAAATGGAGCAAAATTAGTATTGCATTTGACAATTATGAAGGTTGGGTTGACACCAACCAATACCTTAAGCTTTCAGAACAAAACTTTTTCGAAATTGAACAGTCAAACAAAGCTTTGGCTGGCGAATTAATTGATTTCGTAACCGATGCTCAAGAGTCTTTTTTTACCATAACCGTTGGCGCATCACTGCCTTTTTATCATGAAAGTACATTAAAGTTAGGTCTTATAAATTACCATTATGAAGGGCAGGTTTTTTCTGAAAAACTACCCAAAGAGGCCCTGATTGAAATGTCAATTAAATTTTTAAATGCGCCCTATTTATGGGGAGGAAAAACCCCTTTTGGGATAGATTGTTCTGGTTTTACGCAGATGGTATATAAACTTTGCGGCTATAAATTATTGCGTGATGCGGGTCAACAGGCTACTCAAGGCGAAGTTTTAAGTTTTATTGAAGAAAGCGAGCCTGGTGATTTGGCTTTTTTTGACAATGAAGAAGGTGTTATTGTCCACGTTGGAATTATCATGAAAGATAATTATATTATTCATGCCCACGGAAAAATTAGAATTGACCGAATTGATCACAGCGGTATTTTTAATGTTGATACGCAAAGGCATACACACAAATTAAGAGTCATTAAAAAGATTATATAAAAAAAAACTTCCTGAAAATCAGGAAGTTTTTTTTATATAATTATTTAAAATAATTATTGTTTTAGTTCATCATAAACTGCTCTAATTTCATTAAGCTTATCAGTCATTTCCAAATTTTCATACAAACCCATTAATGTTTGCACAGCACTAATGTTTGTTTTATTATATGAAAATGCTTTTTCGTAATAAGGCAATGCTTCTTTATAAATTTCAAATTGTTGTGCTTGTAATTTATCATATTTATTAAAGTCTGATAAACTTTTATTCATCTGTTCAATAATTGGTTTCGTTTTTTCAATAATTGCAGCACCAATATTATTGTAAGCATCGGCATAATCAGGTTTCAATTCAATGGCTTTTTTAAAGAATTTTATGGCTTCTTCGGTATTTTGTTGCTCCATATTCATAACTCCAACATTGTAATATAAGGTTGGTTCAGTAGGATTTAATCGAATAGCCTCTTCTAAACGTTCTTTAAATTTAACTTTGTCACCCATTTTGTAATAAATGTTCGCTTCGTCAATTAGCAAAGAGTAACTGCCTGTAAATTCTGTTCTTCCTTTTGAAATGATCTCTAAAGCTTTTTCATTATTTTCTTTTTCAGCATAATTTTGTGCTAAATTTTTGAATATCATTTCACGTTTTGATTCGTCTTTTTCTTCTCTAGGGTTTTCAGCCAACCCTAATTTAACTTGCATGTTCATACCCTTAGCATCGCTAAAAGTAACATCCTCACCAGTTTCTTTATTTGTAGCAACATAAACTGTTGCAAGTCCTGTGTAATTTATATCCAACAATTTTTCATACAACACAATAGATTTGTCATAATCTTTAGCAAAATAGTAAACCATCGCTGCATTGTACAAATAAGAAGTATCTCTTGGACTTAGTGAATAAACTTCGTGAAACTCTTTAGCAGCTTTAAGATAATCTTTATCTTCTTTTGTTTCAATTGCGACTGAATAATCATTCGAGGCTTTCTCAGCTGTATTGACTATAAGTTTATTTAGCAATTCACCAATTTCATTTGTATACTTAGTTTTGTCAATTTCTTTTTCATAAGCAATTAACTGATTAAATGCAGCTCCTACTTTATTAATATCAGCTTGAGGTGCTCCATTTTGATACAATGCCAAACCTTTTAAATAATAAAATTTAGCTTTTTCTTTTTCGTCGGCATTGGCTATTAAACCTTCAGCCTCATTAACTGCTGCCTTTGCTGTGGCAAAATCATTCGATTTAATGGCTTTTTCAGCAGTTTTCAGTTCGTCTTTTTGCGCGAATACTGTCATACTAATAAAAAAAGCTGACAGAATTATTAATTGTTTTCTCATTTTTTCTGATTTATTATTACTGATTTATTCTTGATTTAAATTATCTTCATTGTTGTTTTCAATTTCCGTGCCATTTTCAGTTTCGATGTCATTCTCATCAATAAGATCAACAACATCTTCTTCATGCATCACTTTTGCAACTGCCGCAATGGAATCGCTGTCTTTTATATTGATTAGTTTAACTCCTTGAGTTGCTCTGCCCATGACTCTTAAGTCACCTACAGCCAATCTGATTGTAATTCCGGATTTGTTGATAATCATTAAATCATCATCATCTTTCACATCCTTTATCGCCACTAAACTGCCTGTTTTTTCGGTAATATTAATGGTTTTAACTCCTTTACCCCCTCGGTTAGTTATTCTGTAGTCCTCTAATTTTGAACGTTTTCCGTAACCATTTTCCGAAACCACCAAAATGTCACTATCTATGCCGTTAACAGCAATCATCCCTATAACTTCATCATTTTTATTGGCCAATCTAATTCCTCTCACACCTGAAGCATTTCTACCCATTGGACGTGTTTTACTTTCTTCAAAACGAATCGCTTTGCCTGATTTTAAGCCCAGCATAACCTCGCTGTCACCTGTCGTCAATTTGGCTTCTAAAAGTTCATCACCTTCTTTTATGGTTATAGCGTTAATTCCGTTTGCTCTTGGTCGAGAATATTGTTCTAAAGAAGTTTTTTTAACCTGGCCTTTTTTAGTTGCCATGATTACGTAATGGCTATTTACGTATTCTTCCATTTTTAAATCTTCCGTAACAAGAAATGCTTTAACAGTATCGTCTTGTTCAATATTTATTAAATTCTGGATAGCCCTGCCTTTTGAATTTTTTCCTCCTTCAGGAATTTCATAAACACGCATCCAAAATACTTTTCCTTTTTGGGTAAAGAATAACATATATTGATGGTTGGTACCCGTAAATAAATGTTCAAGAAAATCTTCAGTTCTTGTTGCTACGCCTTTTTGTCCGCGTCCTCCTCTATTTTGAACTTTATATTCATCCAAATTCGTACGTTTAACATATCCGGCATGGGAAATTGTTATCACTACTTTTGAATTAGGAATCATATCTTCTATGGATAAATCTCCACCCCCATATTCTATTACAGATCTGCGTTTATCTCCATATTTATCTCTTATGGCTATCAACTCATTTTTAATAATTTCGTAACGTCTGTCCTCACTCGCCAAAATATCTTTTAAATCCGCTATTAATTTAATAATCTCATCATATTCAGTACGAAGTTTATCTTGTTCAAGACCGGTTAATTGGCGCAATCTCATTTCAACAATTGCTCTCGCCTGAATTTCGGACAATTCAAAACGCGCCATCAAGCTTTCTCTTGCCTCATCAGCATTTGAGGAAGCCCTGATTATTTTTATAACTTCATCAATATTGTCGCTCGCAATAATTAATCCTTCTAAAATATGCGCTCTGGCTTCTGCTTTTTTAAGTTCAAATTCTGTTCTGCGCACAACAACTTCGTGTCGGTGTTCAACAAAATAATGAATTAATTGTTTTAAGTTTAATTGTTCCGGACGCCCTTTTACCAAGGCAATGTTATTTACGCTAAATGAAGTTTGAAGTGCAGTGGATTTAAATAAATTATTTAAAACAATGTTTGGAATGGCATCACGTTTTAAAACGTATACGATTCGCATTCCATTTCTGTCAGATTCGTCACGAATATTGGCAATTCCTTCCAGTTTTTTGTCATTGACCAATTCAGCAGTTTTCTTAATCATTTCTGCTTTATTCACCTGATATGGAATTTCAGAAACGATAATGCTCTCACGACCATGAACTTCTTCTATAATCGCTTTTGCGCGCATTACGATCCTCCCTCTTCCTGTCTCAAAAGCATCTTTTACACCTTCATAACCATAAATGATACCTCCTGTTGGAAAATCCGGAGCTTTAATATATTGCATCAACTCGGAAATCTCAATATCATTGTTTTCAATATAAGCCAATGTACCATTTATGACTTCCGTTAAATTATGGGGAGCCATATTCGTAGCCATCCCAACAGCAATACCTGAAGCGCCATTCACCAATAAATTTGGAATTCTTGTAGGTAAGACAACTGGTTCATTTAAAGTATCATCAAAGTTAAGTCTGTGATCTACAGTATCCTTTTCGATATCAGCAAGCATTTCTTCAGAAATTTTTTGCATTCGTACTTCTGTATACCTCATTGCAGCAGGACTATCTCCATCCACAGATCCAAAGTTTCCCTGACCGTCGACCATCATATAACGCATGCTCCATTTTTGAGCCATACGAACCATGGCATCATAAACTGAAGTGTCACCATGAGGGTGATATTTACCTAAAACTTCCCCAACTATTCTTGCTGATTTTTTATAAGACCCCGTTGCTTTAATTCCCAATTCATGCATACCAAAAAGCACCCTTCTGTGTACGGGTTTTAATCCATCTCGTACATCAGGCAATGCTCTTGAAACTATTACTGACATTGAATAATCAATGTAAGCAGATTTCATTTCATCGTCAATATTAATCGGTATAATTTTTTCTCCGTCTGCCATAAATTTCTATTTAATTTTGTGTCAATTTTTAACAAAGCAATATACAATTTTTCACTTTTTTAAAGCCAATTTGTCGTGTTGTTTTTCTTCTTTTTATTAACAATAAGAAGTTAGCGCAAACCCGCATTAACACACTGATTTTCAGTGGTTTTTAGGCGCATTTCATGACTGATTAAAAAATATATGCAAAAGTGGTTCGTTTTTTGTACATAAAAAAGAAAAAAATCAGTTAAATTTACAATATAAACATAAGATAATGGACGATAATTTTTCACCAAAAGTTAAAGATGTAATTGCCTACAGTAAAGAAGAAGCTTTACGTTTGGGCCATGATTTTATTGGTACCGAACACCTCGTTTTGGGGTTATTGAGAAAAGGAGATGGAAAAGCAATAGAAATTTTAAATTCCTTAGAAATAAACCTTGATCATTTGCGCAAAAAAATTGAAGGTTTAAATCCTATAAAGGCCTTAAAAATTACCGACGAAAAGAAAAGTTTACATCTGACAAAACAAGCTGAAAAAGCATTAAAAACGACTTTTTTGGAAGCCAAATTATATCAAAGCGATTCTGTAAATACAGCACATTTGCTGTTGTGCATTTTACGCAATGAAAATGACCCGACAACAAAATTATTACAACATTTTGATGTGAGTTATGATGACGTCAAATCTGTTTTTAAGCAATTATTCTTTAATGAAGAAATTGATTTACCAAAAGCAGAAAATTCTTCCGATGACGATTTTGATACGTCTAAATCAAATCCTTTTGAACAGTCAAGAGGCGAAAAAACGCCACTTAAAAAAACAAAAACACCTGTTTTAGATAATTTTGGACGTGATTTAACACGTTTGGCTGAAGAAGGAAATTTAGACCCTGTAGTTGGACGTCAAAAAGAAATTGAAAGGGTTTCTCAAATTTTAAGCCGAAGAAAAAAGAACAATCCAATTTTAATTGGCGAACCTGGAGTTGGTAAATCAGCTATTGCTGAAGGATTGGCCTTGCGCATAATTCAACGTAAAGTTTCACGTATTTTATTTAACAAACGAGTTGTTTCTTTGGATTTAGCGAGTTTGGTAGCTGGCACAAAATACCGGGGACAGTTCGAAGAACGAATGAAAGCTCTAGTAAATGAATTGGAAAAAAATGATGACATCATTTTATTTATCGATGAAATTCATACCATTGTTGGTGCTGGAGGCGCAACAGGTTCTTTAGATGCTTCCAATATGTTAAAACCTGCGTTGGCGCGTGGTGAAATTCAATGTATCGGAGCTACAACTTTAGATGAATTTAGAACAAATATTGAAAAAGACGGCGCCTTGGAACGCCGATTTCAAAAGGTTATGGTTGAACCGACTTCTGTTGAAGAAACGATTCAAATTTTGCAAAATATAAAAGACAAATACGAAGACCATCATAATGTTGTTTACACTGATGAAGCAATAAAAGCTTGCGTAACGTTAACTAACAGGTATATGACAGATCGCTTTTTGCCGGACAAAGCAATTGACGCTTTAGATGAATCAGGCTCCAGAATTCACATTACAAATATTGTGGTACCAAAAGAAATTTTACAACTTGAAGATCAGTTGGAAAAAATCAGGGAAGACAAAACCGCGGCAGTAAACGGACAAAAATATGAAGAAGCAGCACGCTTGCGCGATGATGAAAAACGCATTGAAAGTATGTTACAAACTGAACAAAAAAAATGGGATGAAACTTCAAAATTAAACCGTGAAATTGTTACTGAAGACAATGTCGCCGAAGTGGTTTCTATGATGACGGGCATTCCTGTAAACAGGGTTGCCGAAGCAGAGAGTAAACGTTTAAACGATTTGCCAATCCGAATTAAAGGTAAAGTTATTGGTCAAGATGAAGCTGTCAGCAAAGTGGTGAAGGCCATTCAACGTAATCGTGTTGGACTTAAAGATCCAAACAAGCCAATTGGTTCATTTATATTTTTAGGACAAACCGGAGTTGGTAAAACGCAACTCGCCAAAGTTTTGGCAATGGAATTATTTGATAGCGAAGAAGCATTGGTTAGAATTGATATGAGCGAATACATGGAAAAATTTGCTGTATCTCGATTAATTGGTGCACCTCCTGGTTATGTGGGTTATGAAGAAGGCGGGCAACTTACCGAAAAAATTAGACGTAAGCCTTACGCCGTAGTTCTTTTTGATGAAATTGAAAAAGCGCATCCCGATGTCTTTAATATGTTATTGCAAATATTGGATGAAGGTCATATTACCGATAGTTTAGGAAGAAGAATTGATTTTAGAAATACCATCCTTATTATGACTTCCAATATTGGTTCACGCCAATTGAAGGATTTTGGTGCCGGTGTTGGATTTGGTACAGCCTCCAAAACTTCACAGGCTGATTCAAATGCAAAAAGCGTTATTGAAAACGCCTTAAAAAAGACATTTGCTCCAGAATTTTTAAACAGAATTGATGATGTGGTCATATTCAATCCTTTAGAAATTGAAGATATTCACTTAATTATTGATATTGAATTAAGTAAATTATCAAACCGTATTGACGACTTAGGATATAAGTTGATTTTGACCAAAAAAGCAAAAGATTATATTGCCGAAAAAGGTTTTGACAAACAATATGGTGCCAGACCATTAAAACGTGCAATTCAAAAATATGTGGAAGATGCTTTGGCTGAAGAAATTGTGACTTCAAAATTAAAAGAAGGCGATTCAATTTTTATGGATTTGGATAAAGACAAAAACGAACTTACCATAAAAATAACCAAAGGAAAAGATAAGGTCGAATAACACGCAACCTTTGTTCTATAATATATGCTACTAAACAATAGCCGCAAAATCCCGGCTATTTTTTAATTTTTCTTCAGCGCAAGACAATCCAAAAAGTGCCGACGAAATTTTAAATACCGCATTAGAGCAAGCCAAAACAGAAAATAAAAATGTTATTATTATGTTTCACGCATCATGGTGTGGATGGTGTAAAAAAATGGATGCATCCATGACTGACGCTACAACAAAAGATTTATTCGACAAAAACTATGTGATTGCGCATTTGGTCGTTTTAGAATCAGCAAGAAAAAAACATTTAGAAAACGATGGCGCTGAAGCATTGTTAAATAAATATGGTGGCGAAAAACAAGGAATACCTTATTTGCTGATTTTTGATGGTGACGCAAATTTATTGGCCGATTCCAAAATGGTTGAGAATAAGTTTGTTTTAAAAGCGCAAGGAAATAATATTGGTTGTCCCGGAACTCCTGAAGAAATAGCTGCATTTACCTACAAATTAAAAGAAACTTCAAATTTAAATGAGGACGAGCTGGCGATAATTTCCGAGCGATTCAAATTAAACAATCCAATTAATCAGCAGTAAACAATCCTTTTAAAAAACCCAAGCCATAGCCGGTAAATTGTATTAGCGTAGTTACAATACTTAAAGTGGCCACGGATATTTTTTTGTTTTTAATGAAAGAATCAATAAATAGTGCCACAAAATAAATTACAAATAAATATATAGGCAACTTAAATCCCAATAGCAAAAATAACAGAGAAGCCGCAAAGAATACCGTAAAAAGTATCGGAAACCAATAAGTGAATTTGGCTGTTCCCGGATATTTATGATTTAAAAATGGCCGTGCATTTCCAAAAAGAAAAGTTTGTCTAAAAAACTGTTTAAACGAAGTCCTTCTTTTATGATATACAAAGGCTCTTTCAATAAATTGTGTTTGAAAGTTATTTTCCCACAACCTAAAAGTTAAATCAATATCTTCTCCAATTTTCATGGTGCTAAAACCTTGGGTAGCCTCAAATGCCTTTTTTGAAATTCCAAAATTAAAACTTCGAGGTTGAAATTTCCCTACTGCTTTTTTACTTCCTCTGATTCCTCCGGTAGTCAAAAAGGAAGTCATACTGTAATTTATTGCTTTTTGAACTGTTGTAAATGAATCGTGAGCAGCATCAGAACCACCATATGCATCTGTATAATTTTGGCTTAATGCCTTATCAACTTCCGATAAATAATTTGGAGGAATTATGCAATCTGAATCGAAAATGATAAAATAATTTCCTGTTGCCAATTGCATTCCGAAATTTCTGCTTGCTCCTGCCCCACTGTTTTCTTTAAAATGATATTTTATATCTAAAAGCGAAGTGTATTTTGAAACAATTTCATCTGATTTTAAGGTAGATCCATCTTCTATAATGAGTATTTCAAAATCCTTATCAAAGCTTTGTTTCGCTAAACTCTGCAACAACTCGTCAATTTCTTGAGGTCTGTTGTAAACAGGAATGATGATAGAAAATTTTAACTCCACAAATATATTTATTTAAGAATTCAAATTTAACTTATTTATAATAAAGGTGGCAGATAATAAAAAAATCTGTACAACCTGAAATGTTGTTTTTGCCTAATACATAAAATAAAGAAGCTGCTAAAAAGTGCGGTTTTTAGACAGCTTCATTTTATTTAAAACGATAATTTTATTCTTCTTCAATTTCAAGTTCTTGTAAAATTTCTTCACCTGTGGACCTATATAATGCAAGGTTTTCAATATCAAAATTATCAATATAATCGAACTTTTCATTATTTTCAGAACTCACTAAATTCACAAACAACTTAGCAGATTTATTAAACTTCTCATCGCGTTGGCTATTTACGACCAATAAATATCCCATAATTATATTTCCTGCCATTTCAACCAATCGTCTTGCATGAAAATCTAAATATTCTGTATTATTAGTATCCATCACTTTTTGACTGACTAATTCATATTTAGCCGTCATTTTTTGAAGTTTTTCTTTTATGGCCTTATTTCCTTCGGAAACTTCACTTTCATACTTTTTTATTTGCTCAAAGAAAACGCCTGTAGTCACTCCTTTTATAGCCGCAACCGCCTGTAATTGCGTAGTGCCTTCATAAATTGAAGTAATTCTCGCATCTCTATAAATTCGTTCAATTGGGAAATCTTTCATAAAACCAGTTCCTCCATGAATTTGTAAAGAATCATATGCCATTCTGTTACAAGCTTCGCTTGCAATTAATTTTATAAGTGGCGTGAAAACATTTGACAGTTTTGAGTAATTTTTCATCTCATTTCTTTCTTCAGTTTCCAAAGTACCGTCTCTTAGAACCTCTTCATACACTTTAAAAATATCAACAAATCTGGTTGTTTCATAAAGTAACGAACGCAATGCATCTAGCCGAACTTTCATGTTTGTCAGCATTTCATAAACTGCCGGGAATTTGACAATGAATTTTCCAAATTGTGCTCTTTCTTCTGCATATTTTAATGCTTCTCGATAAGCTGCATCAGCAAGTCCTACTGATTGTGCACCTACGCCTAAACGAGCAGAATTCATTAACGCCATTACATATTTAATCAGTCCAAATCGCTCCTTTCCAACCAATTCAGCCGGCGCATTTTTGAATACCAATTCACATGTTGGCGAACCTTTTATTCCAAGTTTTTTTTCTAAATGCCTAACTTCAACAGCATGGTTTGTACGATCATAAATAAACATGGATAATCCTCTGGCGTCTGTTGTATTTTCTTCTGAACGAGCTAAAACCAAAGAAATATCCGCATCTCCATTCGTAATAAACCTTTTAACACCATTTAATATCCATCTATTATTTTCTTTATCAAAAGTAGCTTTCAACTTCACAGCTTGCAAATCAGAACCTGCATCAGGCTCCGTTAAAACCATTGCAGCAGTTATACCGTCTTTATTAAAACGAGGTAAATATTTTTCTCGTTGTTCTTCAGAACCAAATTCATAAATGGTTTCGGCACAATCTTGCAGCCCCCATATATTAGCGAAGCCAGCATCAGCTCTTGATACCATTTCTGCAGCCATCACATAAGGCAGCAACGGAAAATTTAAACCTCCATACTTTCTTGGTAACGACATTCCGATTAAACCGGCATCATATAATGCTTTATAATTTGCCGTAGTTCCTTTAGCGTAAACCACCTCATTATTTTCAATACGTGGTCCTTCATTATCAACGCCTTCAGCATTCGTTGCTATAGTATCAGCACAAATTTCACCAACAATTTCAAGTATTTTTTCATAGGAATCAATGGCGTCTTCATGATTTAAAGGTGCATAATCATATTGTTCTGATTCCTCAAAATTTCGTTCTTTTAATTTTACTATTTTTTTAACGATTGGATGTTCCAAATGAAATTTAAAATCTGGTGTATCTTTGAAAAAATTATCCATTTTATATTTTTTTATGTTGTGAGCGTTTTATCAAAAATCTTAGTAATTTATAAAAAACTCATTCATTTTAATTAAAATTATTTTGCATTCTCTTTGTAGTACTTAATCATTTTTGGAACAACAACTCCTACATCTCCATGAATTACATAATCAGCTAATTTATTTATTGGTGCATCAGGATCATTGTTAATTGAAATAATCATAGACGCATCTTGCATACCAGCTGTATGTTGTATTGCACCCGAAATTCCGGCAGCAATATATAATTTAGGCCGAACCGTTGTCCCTGTTTGACCTATTTGACGATCGTGATCAATATATCCGGCATCTACGGCCGCTCTTGAGCCACCAACTTCACCGCCTAATAATTTCGCCAACTCTATTAAATATTGAAAATTTTCTTTAGATCCAACTCCATATCCTCCAGAAACAATGATGGGTGCATCTTTTAAATTTACCCCTGATTTTTTAATATGACGTTCAATTATTTTTACAATAAAATGCTCCTCTTTTAAAATTGAGTTTACATCAACTTCAACGACCTCTGTGGTATAGTTTTCGTCAAAAATTTCTTTTTTCATGACCCCTTCACGCACTGTTGCCATTTGAGGATGCATATCCCAATTGATAATATTTGCCATAATACTTCCTCCAAAAGCCGGTCGGATAGCATAGAGTAAATCTTTGTATTCTTTTTTCTCCTTTTTCACAAAATGATCTCCAATATCTAAAATAGTACAATCGGCTGTTAATCCGCAATTTAATTGTGATGCTAACCTTGGCGCTAAATCTCTTCCTACTGAAGTTGCTCCAAATAATACTATTTGAGGATCTTCTTCTTTTAATATTTCAGTTGCCAATGCTGCATGAGGTAGTGTTCTATATGGTTCTAACCTCATACTATTTCCAACAAATAATTTGTCTACTCCAAAAGGCGCAATTTGAATTTCGATTCCATTTAAACCTGATCCAAAAATCATAGCCACTAAGGGGCTTCCCAATTTTTGAGCTAAACGCTTTCCTGCGGATAACAATTCCAGGCTTATGTCTGCTACTTTTTGATTTTCGACTTCACAATATACCATTACACTTTTCATAATTAATACTTTTAAGTTTTTATAAATTACCCAATGGTATGATGCGCTATTAATTCTACAATCATCATTTCAATATCAGCATCCGAATCACTTAATATTTTAGCTTCATTTGCCGTAAAAACAATGCTTTCAACGCTTTTAACTTTTGTAGGAGATCCTGATAACCCGATTTTTTCCATTTCAGCTCCGATATCTTCAACACTCCATTCGGGAATAGTTAAATAAGGCCTTTTTTCATGTAATGACAATATTAATTCATCAGCAGTTCTTAACTCCGTTTTAGTTCTGGCATATTTATACTGCATGACCTTTTTAGCCTGTCTTGATCTACAAGCCGGTGAAGATCCATGAACTGTTATTAAGCAAGGAAATGGAGAAGACACTATTTCAATACCTCTTTCTAAACGTCTTTTAGCTATAATTTCATTCTCATTAATTTCAATAACTTCTTCAACATAAGTAACTTGTGGAATATTTAATTTATCTGCACATTGCGGGCCAACCTGAGCTGTATCTCCATCAATTGCTTGTCTTCCGCCTAAAATTAAATCGTAAGGCGCAAGTTTATTAATCCCTTTTACCAGCGTATAACTGGTGGCTAAAGTATCAGCACCTCCAAATCTTCTGTCAGAAATCATGACACCATCATCAACACCGCGATAATAGCCTTCTCTAATAATGTCAGCTGCCTTTTGAGGCCCCATTGTTAGGATTGTAACTTTGGTTCCAGGCACTCTGTCTTTTATATTTAATGCAAGTTCCAACGCATGTAAATCATCTGGATTGAATACCGTTGAAAGTTTTCCTCTATTAACGGTACCATCAGGCTTCATCGCATCTGGGCCAACATGTCTGGTGTCTGGCACTTGCTTGGCGAGCACTACAATTTTAAGTGGTCTCATAGTATAATATTATGTTGTATTATTTTAAGTTTTTAAAATTAGTTTAATTAATTCACCCAAACCATGATAATACTCATACTTCTAAAGTTATTTAAAATTCATTCATAAAAATTACCACAAAAAAAAGCGGTGATTTATAAAATCACCGCTTTTTAAATATTTAAAGTATAAAATACTATTTTTCGTTTTTCATTTTAGACTCTTCAACAACTTTTTCAGGTTGTGGCTGATAATCTTTCATGAAATCTTCCATAATTACTGCACTTACACCCATATTAGAGAAACCTCCATCGTGATATAAGTTTTGAAGCGTTACTTTTTTAGTAAGATCTGAAAATAAACTAATTGTATAATCCGCACATTCTAAAGCTGTTGCATTTCCAAGTGGCGACATTTTTTCTGCATAAGCAATAAATCCATCGAAACCTTTTACGCCACTACCAGCAGTAGTTGGCGTTGGAGATTGAGAAATTGTGTTTACTCTTACTTTTTTATCTACACCGAAGAAATATCCAAAACTACGTGCAACCGATTCTAAATATGCCTTATTATCGGCCATATCATTATAATCAGGAAAAACTCGTTGAGCCGCCATATAAGATAATGCCACAATACTTCCCCATTCATTCATTGCATCTCTTTGATATAATACACTCATTAATCTATGAAAAGATAAAGCCGAAACATCAAAACCTGTTTTTGTAAAATTATAATCCTGATGTGTATAGTGATTTCCTCTACGTACATTAACAGACATGCCTATTGAATGCAAAACAAAATCAATTTTTCCGCCTAATATTTTCATTGCACCATCTACTAAATCTTCAAGATCCATAATTGATGTAGCATCAGCTGCAATTACCTCTGAACCTGTTTTTTCTGCCAGTTCTGCTATCGTTCCAAGTCGCAATGCAACAGGCGCATTTGATAAAACAAATGTGGCACCTTCTTCGTGAGCTCTTTCAGCAACTTTCCAAGCGATTGATTTTGAATCTAATGCCCCTAAAATAATCCCTTTTTTCCCTTTAAGCAAATTATACATAATTGTATTTTTTTTGATTTAATTTTAATTTAGTCTGCAAATATAGTAATTTCTTAATTTAATAACTGCTTTGCGTGTTCAATTGCAGTTTTTGAAATTTCTTTACCACCCAACATTTCTGCAATTTCATCAATCCTTTCAATCTCAGCCAGTTCTTTTAACCGTGTTACTATATTATTTTCTATATCCTGTTTGTAAACTTTGTAATGCTGTTTTCCTTTTGCGGCAATTTGCGGTAAATGCGTGATGGTAATCACTTGCATATTAACACTCATTTGCTGCATAATATCTGCCATTTTTTGAGAAACATCACCAGAAACCCCAGTGTCAATTTCATCAAAAATAATGGTTGGCAATTTTAAATATTCCGAAAGAATGGCCTTAACGGACAACATAATTCTTGATAATTCTCCTCCTGAAGCAATCTTCTTTAATTCACCAAAATTAGCTCCTTTATTTGCAGAAATAAAAAGTTGCAGTTCATCCTTTCCATTTTGAAAATAGAGCTTTGTATGGGAAATGATCAATTTAAAACGTGTATTCTCCATTCCTAAATTCCCAACACTATCTTCCAATTTCTGAATGAGAACTGGAATTGCTTTTTCTCTTTCCTGAAATATTGATTTCGCTAACTTGTCAATTTTTTCGGCAACACTGCTAATCGCCTTTTCTTTTTCTGAAATAGCTGAGGAAGAATTTGCAACGGAATCTACTTTAACAGAAAGTTCTTCTTGTTTTTGAAGTAATTCAGCAATGGTCGTAACCGAATGTTTTTTTTGCAAATTGTAAATTAATTGCAATCTGTCATTCAGCTTTTGTAATTCCAACGGATCAAAATCTACATATTCATTGAAACTTTCAATTTCCCCCGCAATATCGTCAAATTCAATTTTAACGCTCAAAACCCTATCATAGATATCTTTATATTCATTTGAATAGGATACAATTTTACTAAGATTTGCCGCAAATGCGTTTAAGAGTGTCTGCAAACCAATTTCTTCAGCTAACGCAAGTGCCTGAGCTTCAGATAAATTTAGTTTTATTTCCTCAATATTGTTTAATTTATCTAACGATTGTTCTATAACTTCCTGCTCATCAGTCTGTAAATTTGATTTTTTCAACTCATCAAATAAATGCAAGTTATATTCATAGTTTAGAGTGGCTGCTTCCTGATTTTTTTTGAGTTCATTTAACTCTTTGGTCAGTTGATTGAATAATTTCAGCCCCCTTTTATACGAATCAATTTTCGTTGCATTTGCTGCAAGTGCATCAATAATCTGAAATTGAAAATTCACATCCGACAATTGCATTGTTTGATGTTGGGAATGTACGTCGATTAATTTTTCGCTTAAATCCTGTAAAACCTGTAAAGTTGTGGGCGTATCGTTAATAAAAGCCCTTGATTTTCCTGTTGGAGAAATTTCTCTTCTGATAATGGTTTCGTTTTCAAAATCAATATCATTTTCTTCAAAAAAGCTTTCCAACAGATAATTTGAAATCAAAAATTTGGCTTCAATGATGCATTTTTTATTGGCATCTTTCAACGTTGACGTGTCAGCCCTTTTTCCTAAAACCAGTCCAAGCGCGCCCAATAGAATTGATTTACCTGCGCCCGTTTCTCCGGTAATCGTAGATAAATTATCTCTAAAACTAACAGATAAGCTATCTATTAATGCATAATTTTTTATGGAAAGATTTATAAGCATTCTTGAAATTTAATGTTAAGAATTTACTTTATGTCGTTCCACTTACCGGCGTTAAGAGGTGAAATTTTTAGTAAGTCTTCTTTTAATTTAAAGGTATCATAATTTGGTCCGTCTGAAAAAATATTAACAATTTCATCAGCTTTAGAATCCATAAACACCCTTAATAGAAATGCGTTCGGCCGCGAATCATATATCGTTTTTGAAAATCCTATGGATTCCGCAATTTTTTGTTTTGCTTGTTTCTTGTCTTTGTGCATTGCATCCAATCCTTTCAAATGATAAGTATACATCGCAGTACGAAACAAATTGTAAGTTGGCGATAAAATATTGTCAATCATTATAAATCTTGTTTTGGATCCGTCATTTTGATTCCAACCTGCATAGCCACTTTGTTGTGCCTGCACCAAAATATTCTGTGCTTTTGTAAAAAATAAAGTACCACCATTTAAAACAAAAGTATCTGCATCCATTCCTATAATAGTATAAACATAGAATGAAACAACAGACACCAAATTAGATTCGAAGGTGTTTTCGTTAAATTGCAAGGACTCAAATTCTGCATATTTAAATGAAAAATTATCATCCTTAAAATTAAAAACTGGTGTTAAATATGTTGAATTGTATACCGGACGTGATGACTGTATTTGAATATGCCCTTTAAAATCATCACCAGATTGCTCCAAAATTGTCAATGTTAAATTGCAATTAATACGTTCTTGAGGTTCATACTTAGAATTTGTCCAACGTTTTTGGTTTACAAATTCATTCAATGAACCCTCTAATGTTTTGAATATCTGTTTGTTTGAACTTGGAATTTTATCTGCATTAACCGTTATAGTACATCTTAACTCCTGGGCATTTAGCTGAGCCGTAACAAAAAAGACAATAAGTAGTTGAACTATTTTACGCATAAAATTTGATTCAAAATTACATTAAATATATCTTCAGCAACTTCGGCTTTAGATTTTAGACTAAATTCTGAAATTTTTTCGAATTTATCAATAATTGTAACTTTATTTGTTTCTTCTTTAAATCCTGCACCTTTATCTTGAAGTGAATTTAACACAATTAAATCTAAATTCTTGCTTTTTAATTTAGCAATCGCATTTTCCAGTTCATTATTTGTTTCGAGAGCGAAACCAGCTAAGAATTGATGACTTTTAACTTTGCCCAATGAAGCCAATATATCCTTGGTTTTTACCAATTCAATAGTCATCGTGTCGGATGCTTTCTTTATTTTATTTTCAGCGACTTCTTTTGGTTTGTAATCTGCCACTGCAGCCGAAAGAATCGCAATATCAACAGATTCAAAATATTTATGGACTTCATGGTACATTTCTTCGGCGCTCACCACATTAATTCTTTGAATTAACAAATTCGATACCGTTTCATTTGAATTTCCGGTAATTAAATAAACATCAGCACCTAAATTAGCCGCTTTTTTGGCCAGTTCAAATCCCATTTTACCAGAAGAATGGTTTCCTATAAAACGCACCGGATCAATTGCTTCATAGGTTGGACCAGCCGTAATTAAAACCTTTTTATGGTATAGCGGCAATCCTTTTATAATATTATTTTCAATAAATGACACGATGTTTTCTGGCTCTTCCATACGTCCTTCACCCATCAAACCACTGGCCAGTTCACCAATTGCAGGCGGAATAAAAACATTCCCAAAACTTTGTAATTTCTCTACGCTTTGTTTTGTGGCTGGATGCTGATACATATCTAAATCCATAGCTGGAGCGAAATACACCCTGCATTTTGCAGATAAATAAGTAGCTAACAATAAATTATCGCACACGCCATTGGCCATTTTAGACAATGTATTTGCCGTTGCCGGTGCAATTAACATATAATCGGCCCACAGGCCTAAATCTACGTGGCTATTCCATTGCTCGTTTTCTTCATCTTCTTTTTCAAAAAAAGTAGAACAAACTGGATTTTTGGATAATGTTGACAGTGTTAGCGGCGTGACAAAATCTTTGGATGCTGGTGTCATCACAACTTTTACCTGCGCGCCTAATTTCACAAAAAGTCGCACTAAATGGGCTGTTTTATAAGCAGCAATCCCCGCAGTAACACCCAATAGTATTTTTTTTCCACTTAAAATGGACATCTATTTCTGAGGTTCTTCCGGATTTCTGTAATAAATTTTAGCATCTAACCATTCTTGAACTGCGAGTGCTGTTGGTTTTGGTAATTTTTCATAAAATTTAGACACCTCAATTTGTTCCTTATTTTCAAAAACTTCATCTAAACTATCAGTATATGTAGCAAACTCCTCTAATTTTTCAACAAGTTCGTCTTTTAAATCGATGCTAATTTGATCAGCTCTTTTTGCTATAATAGTAATGGCTTCGTAAATATTGCCTGTTGGCTCTTCAATTTTATTTTTGTCGTAAGTAACCGTTGTATTCGGTGCTTTTGTGTTTTTATAATCCATTAGTTTTGAGTTTTTATGACAGTTATAGCGTTTAATTCATTATTTAAATCGGAAATTAATTTTTTTGTTTCCTCTAAATATTTTGAATCGGGAAAATTTCGTTCAAATCTCTGATGCACTTTTAAGGCTTCATTAATCCTTTCTTCTTTTTTTGATACAATACTGTTAGCCCCCAAATTGTAAGCCGATTTAAATTTCAGGTACATCGCTTCTTCCTTAAATGAAGTGCCTAAATAGTCTGAAAGTAAATTGTCAAATGCAACCATAGCCGCTACATAATCTTGGGTATGATAATATTGTTTGGCAATTTCGAAAGATTTTTTCTCCAATTTATAGGTTAATTCCTTAATATTTTTATTTGCATCAGGTACTTTATCTGAGTCCGGAAACTTATAAATAAAATTTTGAAGTGCCGTTAAAGCTTCTTTTGTGTCTTTCTGATCTAAGCTATAGATAGGTGAGGCCAAATAATAACTATAAGCCGATAAATATGCAGCTTCTTCTGTTTTTGAGCTTTTTGGATAGTTTTTTACAAATTTATCAAAATAATAGGCCGCCAAAGTATATTGTTTGGTATTAAAATGTGCTTGAGAAATCATATATTGAATACGCTCCATTTGAGGTTTCCCCCTGTAACTTGGCGTTATTTTCTCAAATAAAGGTATGGCCTTAGAGTATTTTTGTGCATCATACATTTTAACAGCCATCACATATTGCTCTTCGCTGGTTCCTTTATTCAATGCTTTTTGGTATTCACCGCAAGATGAAACGCTCAAAGCTACTAACAAAATGAAAATATAAATTTTATTTTTTTGCATTTGGCAAAATTAGTTATTTATTATGGATTATTAAAATGATTTTTTACCTACTAATGAACCACAAAAATAACCCGGTTTTAGCACAAATAGTACCCTACAATCCTAATTGTTTGTTAATTATTAGGCTGAAGGCGCAACAGAGCTTACCACTATAAGTTGTTTAATATCATTATCAAACAAGTATAAACCTCCTTTATCGTCACCAATTAAATTAATTTTATCCAAAATAGTTCTTGCCTGTGATTCTTCTTCAATTTGTTCGGCAACATACCATTGTAAAAAGTTATGGGTTGCGTAGTCCTTTTCTTCCAAAGAAATATGCACCAATTCATTAATACTTTGAGAAACAAAAACTTCATGTTTAAATAAGGTTTCGAACATTTCTTTGATAGAACCAAATTCAAGCGCAGGTGCACTTAATTCAGACACTTTTGCATGCCCGCCACGTTCATTAATGTATTTAAAAAATTTAAGCATATGCAATCTTTCTTCATCAGACTGTGCATACATAAATTGAGAAACACCTTCCAAACCTTTAACTTCAGCCCATGAAGCCATGGCTAAATATATTTGAGAAGACTCTGCTTCAATTCTTATTTGTTTGTTTAAAACGGATAGCATTCTTTCTGATAACATACTTTATAATTTTATTTTAATAATAAATTTGATTTCAAATTAATAATTTGCTGCAAAGTTAGTGATTTTTTGCCGTAAATCATCAGAAGCATTTACCAAAGGCAACCGCACATTTTCTGAACAAATGCCCAAACTTTTCAACAGTGCTTTTATTCCTGCCGGATTTCCTTCTTCAAATATAAGCTCTATGCAATCCATAACTTTGTAGTGTAATGCATTTGCATTCTCAACATTGCCTTTTAATCCTTGCTGAATCATTTCTGAAAAATCTTTAGGAAAACCTTGGCCGATTACCGAAATGACTCCGGCACCGCCAGCCAAAACTATTGGCAAAGCAATCATATCGTCGCCTGAAATAACCATAAAATCGTTTGGCTTCTGCTGAATTAACCACATCGCCTGAACAATATCTCCTGCAGCCTCTTTTACAGCCACAATATTTTCAAAATCATTTGCTAATCTTAAAACCGTTTTTACCTCCACATTTTTAGCGGTTCGTCCCGGAACGTTGTATACAATAATCGGCAATGGACTTGCTTCTGAAATGGCTTTAAAGTGCTGATAAATTCCTTCTTGCGTTGGTTTATTGTAATAAGGAGAAACGGAAAGTATTGCAGAAAATGCTGATAAATCTGCAGTGCTAACTTCATTTACAACCGCCATGGTATTATTGCCGCCTATGCCGATAACCAATGGAAGTCTTCCGTTATTTTCCTCAATGATTACTGCTTTCACTTGCTCCTTTTCTTCAGAAGTTAAGGTCGCCGGTTCACCGGTTGTTCCCAAAACAACCAAATAGTTTACCCCATTGTCAATTTGAAAGTTAACCAAACGTTTCAGTCCATCAAAATCAACTGACTTATCTTCGTTAAAAGGCGTAACTAAAGCGACTCCGGTTCCCAACAATTCTTTCATCTGTTTAAATTTTATTTTTTAGCGGTAACAGCTGCTGTTCGCTATTAATCATTCCTTTGTGTATCAAAATTTGTTTTGCTCGTTTCTTGGTATTATCTTTAAAATGACTAAATATTTTTTTAATTCTTCATTGAACAGTTCTCTTTCATCTGATTCACAGCGAATCATTAAATCATAAAGCCGCTTATCCAAATGCGCAAATCCAACTTTAAATGATGCTTTACATTGCAATAGTAATAAGTTGAGGTACAAGTTATCAACTTTGCTGTAATTAATTAACAAATCGTATTGATTTGTTAAAATATTTTTTAATTTTTCAGATTCAATTTTACCATACCAGCCAAAATCTTTTGGTGTAATGACTTCATTTGCCTCTTGTTCGTTTCTCAATTTCTGTTGAAAAACAACCACCTTTATATCACTTTCCGATAATTTTAACATAGACATCAATGAACTTAAAACACTAGTCCTATCGGCATTGGTATCTAAAAAAATAATTACTTTTTTCACTTCATCAATCGGACTTTTCAGTTCGTTTTTGAGTAAACTCATCAAGTTTTTTTTAAAAAAAATTTGATTACTTTTTCGTTTTAATCCTGTAAAAATCATCTATATTTACGCTTGAGAAAACAAAATTAATTAAAATCATCAGTATAGCAACAATGAAAAAATTTATTATTTCATTTATTATTTTTTTAGCCCTTTTCAGCTGTAAAAACCAGCCTCCCCAACTGGTTAAAATAGAAGGAAAACAAACCACTATAAATGAGTCCATTGCTTCCGACAAAATCATTGAAAACACCATTAAACCTTACAGAGATAAGGTTGAAAAAGAAATGACGACCGTGATTAGCTACACCCCCATAAATTTGAACAGAACCGATGGAGAATTGGAAAGCAGCCTGGGGAATTTAATGGCAGATTTGTGCTATCAAAGAGCAAACCCGGTATTTAATTCTAGAACGGGAAAAAACATTGATTTTGCCATGTTTAATTACGGCGGTATTAGATCAGGAATTTCAAAAGGCGACATCACCAACGAAAATGCCTTTAACCTGATGCCTTTTGAAAACAGTTTGGTGGTCGTTGAATTGACCTCAGAAAAAATAAAAGAACTTATCAATTACCTGATTACCGAAAATAAAGCACATCCTCTTTCAAAACATATTAATTTAGCGGTCACGGAAAACGGTTATAATCTAAAAATAAACAATACTGCCCTTGAGACTTCCAAAACCTATTTTGTATTGACTTCCGATTATTTGCAACATGGCGGTGACAATATGAATTTCTTTAAGAATCCGATAAATCTTTACAAAATTGATTACAAAGTAAGAAACGCCATTATCGATTATTTTAAAGAAACGGATACGCTTAAAGTTACTTTGGATGGAAGGTTTAAACATGAAAAAACACTGAAGAATTAAGCAGATGAAAAGAAGAAATTTTATACAAAAATCAACTGCGGCAACTGCATTTTTAACACTTGGCGGATTTTCATTGCAATCATTTGCTGGCAAAAACACGAAGCAAATCACTATTTTGCACACCAATGATGTTCACAGTCATATAGACCCATTTCCAATTGATGATAGCCAATATCCAAATTTGGGTGGTGTTGCACGCCGCGCCACTTTAGTCGAATCAATTAGAAAAGAAAATCCGAACACCTTATTATTGGATGCCGGAGATATTTTTCAGGGAACACCCTATTTTAATTTTTATGGAGGTGAATTGGAGTTTAAATTGATGAGCATGCTAAAATATGATGCAGCAACCATTGGAAACCACGATTTTGACAATAGCATTGACGGATTATTTGCACAATTGCCCCATGCACAATTCGATTTTTTGTCGGCCAACTACGATTTTAAAAACACGGTGTTAAATACCCACGTAAAACCTTATAAAATTTTCGTTAAAGACGAAATTAAAATTGGCGTTTTTGGGCTTGGGATTGAACTACAGGGTTTGGTTGATCCAAGAATGTATAAAGAAACCGTATATTTAAATCCTGTTGAAATTGCGCAGGGTATGAGCCGAATTTTAAAAGAAGAGGAACATTGCGATTTGGTAATTTGTCTTTCTCATTTAGGATATCATTATAAAGATGAAAAAATAAGCGATTTGGCACTCGCCTCAAAAACCAAAAATATCGATTTAATCATTGGTGGTCATACCCATACTTTTTTACCAAAACCAACTGTTACAAAAAATAGCGCTGACGAAAATGTGCTGGTGAATCAGGTTGGCTGTTACGGAATTAATTTAGGAAGAATAGATTTTTATTTCGACAGCAATAAAAATTCAGCAAGCAAAGGAAAAAGTATCATCGTTTAAAATATTTAAAGAAAATGCGCATAGAAACCGATTTAAAATTAGGCTTTACAGATGTAATGATTCGCCCAAAACGTTCAACGTTAAGCTCCCGATCCCTGGTTACCTTAGACAGAGAATTTACTTTTTTGCATAGCAAATATAAATGGAGCGGCATTCCAATAATGGCCGCAAATATGGATACTGTCGGTACCTTTGAAATGGCAACTGCATTGGCAAATCACAAACTATTTACAGCTATTCACAAACATTATTCATTGCAAAAATGGAAAGAATTTATGCTGTCTTCCAGCGATCATTTAACTGATTATATTGCCATAAGTTCTGGAATTGGATCAGCTGATTCAAAAAAATTGGCGGCAATATTTAACCAACATCCGCAGCTCAAATTTATTTGCATTGATGTTGCCAACGGCTATTCTGAGCATTTTGTGAATTTTGTCAAAAAAACAAGGGAACAATATCCCGATAAAATAATCATGGCCGGAAACGTGGTGACCGGTGAAATGGTTGAAGAACTGTTATTGGCCGGAGCCGACATTGTTAAAGTTGGCATTGGACCTGGTTCTGTATGCACCACCCGCGTTAAAACAGGTGTTGGATATCCGCAATTGTCGGCAATTATTGAATGTGCCGATGCTGCTCATGGCTTGGGCGGACAAATAGTGTCCGATGGAGGTTGTAAAGTTCCTGGCGATGTTGCAAAAGCGTTTGGAGGCGGCGCTGATTTCGTGATGCTGGGCGGCATGTTTGCAGGACATACTGAAAGCGGTGGGAAAATTATCGAAATTAATGGCGAAAAATTTAAGCAGTTTTATGGGATGAGTTCTGAAACTGCTATGAATAAACATGTTGGCGGTATCGCAGATTATAGAGCTTCTGAAGGCAAAACTGTTGAGATCTCTTATCGGGGAGATGTTGAAAATACTGTTCAGGATATTTTGGGCGGATTACGATCTACCTGCACCTATGTTGGCGCAAGCAGGTTAAAGGAACTGACAAAAAGAACAACTTTTATACGTGTTCAGGAACAGCATAACCAAGTATTTTCGAAATAAATTTTAACTATTTCTCAAATTAAAAGCAGTATGTTTTCACTAAAAAATTAGTGTTAATTGCTGCTTTTTTCAGTTTCTAAAATCATGGATCGAAAAATAAAATATTGTGCCAACACATAGGTTGCCATAACAATAACTTCAAGAACATGAGCTGGATTGTAAAATTTATTGATTGCCAAAAGTGAATCAGACACCATAAATAGACTTGCACCAATTAGCATCCAAATTGATTTATTGGATTTAGTTTCTAAATAACTAATCAGCGAAACAATACCAAATGTTGCTATCGTTAATCCATAAATTATTACAGGCCATAACATTTCATGAAGTGACTCTTTTAATATAAAAATCAATAAACTAAACACTGCTAAAAATGGAATTGCAGAAGATAATACCTTTAAAAAATTAAACTCCTTTATCCTGGAAATAACAATTTTTATAAATAAAACATGAGCAATTAAAAATGAAGCCAGTCCTGCAATAAAAAACAGCTCTCCTGAAAACATCAAAAAAACATCTCCAAAAAAACAAAGTTCCAAAGCCATTACATACCATTTCAGTCTTTTTGGTAAAGAAAATACATATAAAAAAAGCAGTGATAATATGATTAATGGTTTAAAAATATAGACGAGTATTTGTATTGAAAAAATAATTCCAATAATATCTAAAATTGATGCAAGCACAAATAAAAAAAGGGTAATTTTAATTTTATTCATTATAAGTTGATTAATTCCAAGAAGGCAAGATACAGTTTTTGCTTAATTTATTTAATAAGGGATTTATTCCATCAATCAAGCTTCGCTGCATTATTTTAGAATCATCTTTATGGCATTGCAAACAAGCGCCAACGAGTAATAATTGTTTTTGTTCTTTAACTGTAAAAGGTCTAAAATCTAGTCGGGTAGAATTTATAAGCCCTTTTTTAGGCGGTGTTAAAAATGGTATCCAGGCATCTTCAGGTAAATTATCATTTGGGTTGGGTGCATATTCTGGCGTAAAATACCATTTTCCTTCACTGTTTTTTATTTTATAAACTAAATTTCCCATTCCATAACCTAATGTGGCTGAATTTGAATGGCAGGATTTACAATCTCTCACACTTTTAGTTGTTGTATGCGGTGAATTTGGTGCATACAACCGGTGAAAAGAAACTTCCTCGCCAATTTCCATTCCGGAAAAACTTCCTTTATCTATGGTTAAAATCATACCAGGAATTGCAGGCTGAATCTCTCTTTTATTTTTCGATTCCCTTACTCCCATTGCCGGTTGTGAAGATGAGAATTCAGCAACATGTTCTTTCCATTGACCTGTTACAAATTTTTTATCCAATAAATCGAAGCCTCTAGACTCATTTTTGTCAAATTCATTATGGCAACCAATGCAACGTGAAGTCCAAGAAGAATGGCAAGTGGCGCAACTTACATTTTTATGCGCATTGTCTCTGGAACAAATTTCAGGCTGAGGTTTTAATTCGTGAATTTTTCCATCTTTTTTACCGATTAAAAAGGCTTTTCCTAAGGAATCTACATAAGTATTTACCAATGGATGCTTGTCTTTTTCAACTGTAATAATTTGCTTATCGGAATGCTTATAATCACGATGTAAAAAAACCAATAAACTTTCGGCATCAAGTGAATCGTACGATGTTGTATTCGGTTTATCTTTAAAATGACAATCAGAGCATTGCAATTTTACGGCTTGTTCCGCATGGGTATATTTTTTACCGTCGCCCATTACTTCATGTGAGGAATGGCAATCCACACACAACAAACCCTTATTATGGTGTAAATCTTCTCCTATATATTTATAAACACGTTTATCTTCAAAAACTTTATAACCTTTCTCATTAATAACATCCTTTTCATTTAATAAAGTTTCCTGCCAACCTTCATAATTTGTTGAAATTCTGCTTGACCTGCTGTGGCAACCAAAACAACTGACGTCTTTTACAAATATATTTGTTGCCGGATGAAATTTTGGCAAATCCTTCTTTTCTGTAGCCAAATACTTTTGCAAATCATTTTTCGCTTCTTCAGAATAATTTAAATGACAGGCATTACAACCTCCTCCCCTGCTTAATTGAGTTATTTCTCCAAATTCCTTTTTTTCTGCGCCCAAATGACAATTCGCACAAAGATCCCTAATATGTTTATCTGCTGCAGAGTTTTTAATATCCTTAATATGATAATGATTGTCTGGGGTGTTGGCCTCACCAAAAATATATTTATCTACAGCGACCAAACCACTATTCGTGGTCATTAAAGAATTTTCGATTTTAGCCAATTCGTTTGGATGGCATTTTCCGCAGGTCTCCTTAGCATCGACTAAGTTTCCAGGTATTAACACCATTCCTTTATGAGATTCTTTTTTATCTAAAATATTGGGATTTCCTAAATGACAGCTTATACAACCTATAAGCTCCGGATTATGATATACAGAATATCCTTTTGTGCCGGCATGACAATTTAGGCAGGATTCTTTGCCTATATTTTCAATCTTTATGTATTCACCGTCTTCTACACTTTTCTGAAAATAGTATTCACCCTCTTCTACAGTACTTTTCTGAAAATAGTAATCTCCCTTATCAATAATACTTTTCTGAAAATAATTTTTATTATTTAAAAAGAATAAAACCGCAAGCAGCACCATTACTATTGCAAAACCGGCAATTTTGAAATATTTTATTTTCATTTGTATAAATATGACACAAATTTACAATAAATTAAATTTAAGCACTATCTATCTACAAGTTAACTTGGTCTTAAAATGTAATTCGTTTCAAATTAGATTATTAGCCATTAATGCAACTTTTGTTGCATACAAAATATTGAATCCCAGACCTTTAATGTAACATTTGTTACCACATTTAATATTGTTTAATGACATTTGTCATCCTATAAGCTTGAATCTGTAAATATCTTTGCCTCCGAAATAAATTATAATACTTATGAATACTTCAAGAAGAAAATTTATAAAAATTTCTGCGATAGGATTAGGAGGTGTTGCCGCTACAACCAGTGCTTTAAGCATGTTTGGAGCCAATTCATATATAGATGATTTAGTAAAACAAAACGTTTCTAAAAAATTTAAAAGAACAGCTACCTATTGCGAAGTTTGCTTTTGGAAATGTGCCGGTTGGGCGCATACGAATGAAGAAGGAGAAATTAAAAAAATAATCGGTAACGATGATGATCCGCATTGTTTCGGCCGTTTATGCCCAAGAGGTACCGGTGGTGTAGGAATGTATAATGATGAAGACAGACTTAAAACTCCCTTAATAAGAACTACAGTAAATGGTGAAGAAACTTTTAGAAAAGCCAGCTGGGAAGAAGCTCTTGATTTAATTGCCACAAAATTTAAAGGTTTTAAAGAAACACATGGAGCTGAATCTATTGCCCTTTTTAAACATGGGTCACCCGGAAAGCATTTAGAGCATTTGTTCAAAGCATTTGGCTCAGACACTATTGCTGAACCTGC
>Ga0209414_1000023_pt1 | contig 60270 bp, 62 predicted proteins | sample LakVidmifraction_4_FD_181154 | JGI IMG/M metagenome (GOLD analysis project Ga0209414, IMG submission 181154) | Hypersaline microbial communities from Lake Vida, Antarctica - Brine Hole Two &gt;0.2 micron (SPAdes) (version 2) | ecosystem: Environmental > Aquatic > Non-marine Saline and Alkaline >...
AAGCTGACTCTTTTTTTTGTTAGATTTTTCTACTAAAAAATTACGGGGTGCCCCTTGAGGGTATAACTTTTTGAAATCAGAATCAGCTTTTTTTCTGCGTTAAACTCTTAATTAATCATCTTTTTGTTGGAATCTGCAAGTGGCTCTATTTTATAACGTTTATCGCTGTAGCAATATTTAGAGACATGTACATATGTAACCAAGTATGTAAAACCTTATAAAATGTGCTATATAGGAGATTTTATAATGAAAAGTAACAATACATCTAAATTTATGGGACATCTAGTGAAGTGGGTTTTTCCACTTCACTTTCATCATTTTTTTCACAATCTACAGAAACTATCTCAACTTCATCACTGTCTATACGAGCGGCAGTCAGTTGGCCACCCCACAGGCATCCGGTATCTAAAGCCAACACATGCTCATCTTCATAAAGTCCCAATGTTGACCAATGCCCCATGATAATGTGTAAATGAATATCTTTCCGATTCTGACATTCAAACCAAGGTTTTAACCCTTTTTCTCTCAATTCATCCGTAGGTGGACCTTTTTGATCAAAATCAAGCCTCTGATCACCATAACAAAATCGCATACGCGTAAATGCACTGACGATGTAACGATCTATATCTATAAGGCTTGCATCTCTGTTAAAACGGTTAATACCGTTTTTTAGCATTTGATTGAGCCAAACTTGTGCATCATCACTTTGTAACTTTTCTTCCACCCTTTGTGCATAACTTAATGCCATACCCAAATCAAATTCAGGTGAGATACCCGCATGAGCCATACAAAATCCAAGTTGATAGTCCACATGTAAGAACTTTTGTCCTCTAAGCCAATCTATGAGCTTTTTAGCTTCAGGTGACTCAAGTATGGGGTCAATAGTTGGATTGGACTTTTTGATACCATAATAAGCCGCTATGAGGCTAATATCATGGTTACCCAAAACGATCTCAACACTTTCTTTTATGCTATAAAGATATTCTAATGTCTCAAGTGAACCTTCACCCCTGTTTACTAAATCACCGGCTATCCAAAGCTTATCTTGCGCTGCATCAAAGTCAATCTTTTCCAGTAAATCTCTAAAAGACCTGTAGCACCCTTGTATATCACCTATCGCCCAAACTGCCATTAGCTGTATCCTAACTGTTTTTTATACTCGGCTACTTTTGCATCAACTGTCATCTTTGCATAAGCAGCCGAAGGTGAAGGCAAATAGACAGTTTCTATAGTGAGGTATGAGAAATGTGTTTTAAAAAGTGCCTCTGCCTTTTTACCCGTAAAAGCCAATTTATGAATGCTAGGGTGTTCTTCTAAAAAAGTGGCCAAGTCATTGACCTCTTCATTTTCTAAAGAACTGTCAAGTGAGTTCTCTCTACTACAGACTTTTACCATGTCCCAAAGTCCCAATTTAGACTCTTTAAGCAACCAGAGTTTTTGGTCACGGTTATTCACAGGATACGTGGTCACACTTTCAAGGATTTTCCAAAATTGATTGCGTGGGTGGGCATAGTAGAAATTCTTTTCAAAAGACTGGATACTAGGAAAAGAACCCAGTATCAGTGTTTGGGTATTTTTAAATACAACTGGCTTGAACGGATGCTCTAAGATTTTGCTCATATTCTCTACTTACATGCCTTTCGCATATTTTGTATGATTAGTACAAGCAGTGCCAAAGAAAAAATCTTAAAGTTGATCTCACTTCCTTTATGTGTGTTGATGAAGGCTACAGATTTGGTTGCCTCAACACCCTGTTCCTGCATTGCAATAATATCCGTGATGTAGTACTGTGAAAAAAGTAGTCCTGTTGCCAATACAAAAAATGTCGCCACTTTTGTCACAGTATCTCTCTCGAACTTTTTAAATTTATACCCCTCATAAAGTACTACCGAGATAAGTACAATATTTACAATATAGGAGAGTCTCAAAAAGTTTTCTGTCATAATCTGACCTTCTTGGAAGCGTGTTAGAACATCCGCACCTATCCATTGTTCTGTATGAAATGTCACTGGTGCGACTACGATACCGGCAAAAAGCCCTGCGCCAAGCATTGCACTCAAGAGTATGAGATATGCTATTGTTACGATTCTGAAATATTTATTCATTCTTTTACATCCTAATTAAAATTTAATGATAAATCCACGGTCAAACTCTGCTAGATCTTCATAAAATTTTATGTATTTTACTCCGATTTCTTTAACAAAGTCTTGTAGCGGTTCCTTTTGATCATAACCCATCTCACAGGCAAGGTATTTGACACCCTTCTTCTTAACATCCAAGATGATCTGTTTTAATAATTCATCCCCAACTCTTCCGCCAAAAAGTGCTTCTTTGGGTTCATAATCAATCACATTGGATTCAAGTAAAAAATCTTCTGCAATGTAAGGAGGATTGGAAACCACCAATTCCAACTCTTCTGATACCTCATCAATGAGGTTAGACTTACGGAGTTCAATCTGCTTACTTAGACCAAATGTTTCGATATTTCTTTCTGCCACTTTGAGTGGCATATCACAAATATCTGTAGCGATAATATGAAGCTGAGGAAACTTACGGGCCAACACGATAGAGATGGCACCCGACCCCACACCTATCTCAGCAAGGCTAGTGATATTTTCGTTTTCTATAATTTCAACGACCAAGTCTATAAGTATCTCCGTCTCAGGACGGGGTATCAATACCCCCGCTTCAACTTCTAAATGAATGTCATAAAAACTGGCTGAACCTACGATGTATTCATAAGGTTCATGTGCAGCTCTTCTTTGAATGAGTTTTTTAAAATCATCCACATCAGCAAAACTGTCCATATCGTGTATAAGCAAATACGTACGGTCTTTTTTAAGATGATAGGCCAACAACAACTCTGATTCAAAAGCAGGACGTTCACAAGCCTCTTGGAGTTGTTCTCTAGCCCAAAAGAGTCCTTCTTTAATCGTCATCTTTGTCCATATGTGCAAAGATACCATCGTCAGGTAATGCTGGCTCTTTTATCACTTCTTCCTCTACTATCGTATTGGATGCATCAAAGCCTAGCTCTTTTAGTCTTTCCAACACTGGCGGGTGTGTATAGTAAAAGAAGATCACCAGGGGATGAGACTTTGGAAATGACTTGTTTTCTGTAACAAGTTTCATCAGGGCTGATACCAGGTTTTCTTTGCCACCCATCTGCGAACCAAATTCATCTGCTGCATACTCGTTATGACGGCTCACAAAAGACATAAATGGCGTAAAGACAAAACTTACAAGCGGCAATAACAAAATAAGCATAGCTATCTGCACTCCAGCCTCAGGGACAACACCCATCTGTGTAAACAATGCATCCGGTAAATGTCCAAAGAGATAAAATGCTATAAAGAGAAGTACACCCATAAGCCCTATGTTTTTCCAAATATCCCCGTGCGTGAAGTGCCCCAGTTCATGTCCCAGTACAGCAAGTAACTCTTTAGTATTAAGTTTTTCTAAAAGTGTGTCAAAAAGTACAACGCGCTTGCTCTTACCCAATCCACCGAAAAATGCATTAAGACGGCTGTCACGCTTACTGGCATCCATGACAAAGATACCGTCACTTTTAAGCCCTGCCTTATTCATCATTGCAGTAATTTTCTCTTTGAGTTCACCTTCATCGAGTGGAGAGAACTTGTTAAACAGCGCCATAAATGTCGGAGCCAATAGGTTTGCCATGACGGCTACAGTAAACATCGCTACAAAACCCCAGATCCACCACATTTCATAGCTCTCTATAATCCAAGACAAAAGAGCAAAAATAGCACCACCCAAAATAAAAAATAACAGACTTGATTTCAGCGTATCAATGACATACATTTTTGCAGTCATCTTGTTAAATCCAAATTCCTCATCTATCTTAAACTTTTGGTAAAGTTCAAAAGGAAGCCCTATGATGTAATTGACGATGATGAAACCAAATAGAAAAACGACTGCATGCATGATGCCTCCTTCTACTTGAACCATAGATGAGAGCCAAGCAAAACCTGCAAATACCCACCATATAAATACCAAATAATCCACAAAAGTAGTGATGAGGGAAAGTTTTCCATTAGCCACAGCATAGTTTCCTGCTGTCAGGTATTTGTCTGCGGACATAAGTACGGGTGTTTTTCTTTTTTCTTCATTAATATATCCTATCTGCATGATGGAGATGTACAGTTTCATAAAAGTATAAATAGAGTAAAAGATGATGATGGTTTCTAGCATAAATATCCTTGGTATATCTTGGTATATAATGGGGAAATATACCCAATCAAGCCTTAAATCCCACACTATTTGCTATAATTGCAACAATATACTACAAGGAATACTTTTGGCACTTATTGACCTCTTTGACATCAAAAAACAATATGACATTAAATTACTTCTCGATGGGGTTGATTTTCATTTGAATGAAGGTGAACGTGTCACTATCGTTGGGCAAAATGGCTGTGGAAAATCAACACTGATGAAAATCATCATGGGAGAAGAAGAACCAACAGAAGGAAAGAGAGTTGTAAACAATTCTATACACATAGAAATGCTTTCACAACAGCCTCACTTTGATCCAAATCTTTCAGTTAGAGAAGCCATACTCAATGAACTTACGGAGCTTAAAAAGGCTAAAGATGCATATGATAAGCTTAGTCTTAAAGTTGCAGAAGATTTTGAAAATGAAGATTTACTCAAAAAATTCGAAAAAGTCACCTCCTTTTTAGACCACCACAATGCTTGGAACCTCGATGACAAGATAGAACGCGTCATGCAAGAGTTTCAACTCAAAGCCTATGAACACCGTCCTGTAGTTTCTCTGTCCGGTGGAGAACAACGCCGTGTAGCACTGGCCTCTCTCATACTCAAAAAACCCGATGTACTGCTCCTTGATGAACCTACCAACCACCTTGATGTCTACATGGTAGAGTTTTTAGAAGAAATACTCCTCAAAGAGAACTTTACCTTACTTTTTATCTCACATGATAGACACTTCATCGACACCATCGCCACACGTGTTGTAGAAGTGGATAACCAAGAGCTTGTAAGTTATACCGGTGGCTACATGAACTACCTCGAACAAAAAGAAGCACGTATGCATGCACTCCAAAAAGGGCATGATAATCTACTAAGACGTCTTAAACAAGAGGAATCCTGGTTAGGAAAAGGTGTAAAAGCCAGAGAAAAACGAAACCAGGGACGAAAACGTCGTGTTTTTGAGCTTCGTGATGAAGCAAAGAAAAACCCTACCCTCATTAGAAAGATGATGCTAGAACTTGAACGTGAAAAAAAACATTTTAACCGTGAAGAAGGTGTATCACGCAAAAAGATGCTTTTTGAGATTGAGAACATGTCTTACTCAGTTCCAGGAAAGAAACTCATAGAAAATTTTACTACACGAATCTTACAAAAAGACAAGATAGCTATTGTAGGTATCAACGGGGCAGGAAAATCCACCCTTTTAAAGCTTATGCTTGGACGCATCAAACCCCAAAGCGGAGTGATCAAACACGGAGACTTTTCCATAGGTTACTTTGATCAACACAGAGAGATGCTTGACGACGACAAAACACTCATTGAAACTTTTTGTCCTGATGGTGGGGATCACATAGACGTACAAGGTGTGAATTTTCATGTGTATGGGTATTTAAAATCTTTTCTTTTTCCTAAAGAGTTCATAGACAAGAAAGTAGGTATGCTTTCAGGAGGAGAGAAAAACCGTGTGGCCCTTGCATTGCTTTTAGCTAAAAAGGTAGACTGCCTCATCTTAGATGAACCTACGAATGATCTAGATATACAAACGATTAACATCCTAGAAGAAAAACTTATCAACTTTCCCGGAGCCATTTTATTTGTTTCACATGACCGCTACTTCATAGACAAGATAGCATCTAAACTCTTCATCTTTAAAGGGTGTGGTGTAGTTGAAGAATCTTATCAGACATATACTGAGTACCTGGAGATAGAAAAAGAGATGAAAGAACTTGACACTCTTGAACAAGAAGTCAAAATAAGTGTTAAAAAAGACGAGCCGATTAACGAAAAAAAACAGACAAAACTGAGCTACAAAGAACAACAGGATTTTGATACTTTACCAGATGAGATAGAAGCCTTAGAAGAAGAGATAGAGGCACTCAATGCTTGTTTGCAAAACCCCGAGTGCTATCAAGAAAAGGGTCTGACTGTACTTAGCGATGAATTGTCTAAACTTGAAAGCATCTATGAAGAGAAAAGTGACAGATATCTGGAAGTTTTAGAGATTTTTGAGTCTCTTTAACTACCAGTATACTACAACGCTGCGTCTTCCCCAACGCAGTGCTTTTCTTCTGTTTACTCCCATATAAATATCTATACGTTTTTTGTAACGTTTATTCATTTTATCACGTACCCTATAGTAGCCAGGTAATCCGCCTATACGTACTTTTGTTCCATTACGCATACCATACCTGCTTAACAGGTCTCTAGAGACTGCGATGATCTTCATACCTGGACTAAGACGGTTATTCCATGCAGCTAAGAAAGGTGTCCTGTCTGTTTGTCCTTTATGTGAGCTGTAAGCTGTAGCGGTAACACGAAGTTTATGTCTACCAAATTCTCGCAGTAGACTTACTTTGCCACTTTTTTTCTGCGCTGCAAGTTTCCTCTTTTTTTCTTCAGCTTTTTTCTTTTTTGCCAGAACATAAGGAAGTGGAAGCTTTATTATGTTTCCTGTACGTATATATGCATTGCTTCTGATATCATTAAATTTTACCAATGCTTTAGGATCAAGATTAAACTTATTTCCAATAGAAATAAGTGTATCTCCATCCTCTACTTTATACTCAGCAGAGGCCAATGCATCAATCATCTTTTGTTCAAATGGAAGCTTCAACTTTTGCCCTATACATATGGTAGCGTTACTTTTAAGTCCATTAAACTTTGCAACTTCTTTGGTTTTTAACTCAAATTTCTTTGCTATCTTGCTAAGAGCATCACCCCTGATAATAATATATTTTCCATAGTTGATTTGGGGTTTTTCAGTGCCTGTCTGTTCTAAAATTTCTTTTTCAATGCCGGGTACTACTTTACAAATCTGAATCTCTTCTATTTTTTCTTCAAATTCTTGCTTGGATACAGGTTCTTCAACTACGGTAACTGCAAATGGTGCTTTTTTACTTCCTTTGAATCGTAAGGAGTCTTCAATTTTCAGATATTTTTCTAGCATATCTTCCACTGAAATGACTCTCATAAAACTCTTTTTTTCAGGGCTAGGTAAGTTTTTTACTCTAACTAATTCTTTTCTATCCAGATCATAGATAGCTTCTTGAGCCTTAAGAAACTTGGCCCCATAAGGGTTACACTCTGTAGTATCTCCTGTCATTACTCTACAGTCAACGATTGATTTTGCAGCAGTCGTTTCTATACATATAGATAGTAACAATGAAAATATAAAATGATTTTTGAACATGACGTTATGTCAAACTATAAAAAGTTTAACATTTCTCTTTTAATCGATTCTTTTTCTACTACAACAGAATGAATAATAGGCTTTTCAAATAAACCATTTATCATGGGAGGAACCGTGACATTTGCATTTTCACTCACCCATTTTAATGCTCCTACATCATCTTTTACTTCATGACCCAATGCTTTGGAGACTGCTGGACTAAACTTTGTCCATTCAGCGGTAGAATAAACCACTGTTTTCAGGTTTTTCTCTCTTAAATGTTGATAGGCTCTCATGCAGGTCGCTGTATGAGGGTCCATTATATACCCTTTTTTTGCGTATGCACCGATAACGGCTTCGCACTCTTCATCATCCGAGAAAGAAGCATCAAAATCTTCACGCAACAATGCAAGTTCATCCGCAGTAAGTTGATACTTACCTTCACTTGCCAATGCCTCCATTAGTTCTTTGGTACGTGCTGCACCAAATTTGTCAAACATGATACGCTCAACGTTTGAACTTTTCAAGATATCCATAGCAGGAGATTCTGTTTGTATGAGTTCGCGCGTTGTAAGATCATATGCACCATTGGTAATCCAATCTGTCAAGATATTATTGATATTGGATGAGATAAGGATCTTTTCTATAGGAAGCCCCGCTTTTTTTGCATAATAAGCACCTAACGCATTACCAAAGTTCCCACTAGGAATGACAAGATAAATCTTTTCACCCATTTGAATATTCTCGCTACGCACCAACTCCAAGTATGAATGAATATGATAAATAATTTGAAATATAATACGCCCAAAGTTTACAGAATTTGCTGCTGAGAGTTTGATATTTCTCTCTTCTAGCTCTGCTTTAAAGTCTTCAGAGGCGAGTAAATCCTTCAGCGTATTTTGCGTATCATCAAAGTTGCCTTTTACCCCAATTACTTTCAGATTTGAGGCATCTTCTGTGACCATTTGAAGTTTTTGAACATCCGATGTTCCCCCAATAGGGTAAAGACAAGCTACCTGGACACCCTCTTGATTTTTAAATGTTTCGAGTGTCGCAGGACCGGTATCACCACTCGTCGCTGCCATGATGAGATAATGCTCACCTCTTTTTTGTGCCAGCTTGCTTAATACATACCCGAAAGGCTGTAATGCCATATCTTTAAAAGCCCTTGTTGGTCCATGATAGAGTTCAGAAACAAAACAGTCATCCTCTATTTGTGAAAGAGGTACCGGATTGGAAGGATCATCAAACGCATCATATCTTTTTAAAGCCTCTTTCAGGACTTCTGTTTCGACATCTATACCAAATTGTTCTAAAAAGTCTAATGCCAAAGTTTTATAATCGCTAGAAAGATGTCCCTCTAAAAATTCTGTATCTAAATCTGGAAGTTCTTTCGGTACATATAATCCACCAAAACTAGCGCTGGGACTGAGTATCGCTTCTGAAAATGGCACAGATGAAGGTTTTTGTCCATCATTTCCCCGTGTCTCAATAAATTGCATCTATATTATCCTATGTTTATATTACTATTATTATAGCTAAATAAACTAAGGATAATGAGAAGGAATGAGAGAATTGTGTTTCTCTAGTGTGACTGTCACTTCCTCTGACTACGACATACTTGTTTTTTAGGCACCTTTTTTTTCACCGCTTCTTTGGCCTTTGTAGTAGAGAAAAAAAATAGTATTGTACGGAAAAGAATAAATGATTTTTTAACATAATTAGTACCCTATAGTTCTATACAAGTTCCTACACCGGTACTTGTCAAAATTTCCAGAAGTAATGAATGTTCAACACGTCCATCTATGATGTGTGATTTTTTTACTCCACCACGTAATGCCTCTATACAGGCATCCACTTTAGGTACCATGCCCCCATGTATTGTTCCATCTGCTTTTAATGCTTCCGTTTTTTCTATACTAAGGTTCGTAATGAGTCTCATCTCTTTATCCAATACACCCGGGGTATCTGTTAAGAAAAGCACTTTTCTTGCTTCCAGGGATACCGCTATTCTACTTGCAGCAAGATCCGCATTAATATTAAACCCGGGATGTCCCAGAGTACTGCTTCCAGCTATAGGAGCAATCACAGGTATGGCACCATCTTCAATGATATTATTTACAATTTCCGGATTGACATGTTCGATGATCCCCGTATAACCAAAAGTTTCAAAATCTTTAGGAATACCTTTTAAAAAACCTCCATCTTTTCCAGAAATACCGATAGCTTTAGACCCATGGTTGTCAAGTAAAGAGACTATCTCTTTGTTAATCTCTCCACTCAATACCATTTCGACAATACGCATTACTTCTCTAGTGGTCACTCGTTGCCCATCTACAAACTTTGTATCTACGCCTAAGTCAGCAAGTAAGTTTGTAATGCTTTTACCTCCGCCATGCACGATAATAGGTTTCATCCCTACAAAGTGCAAAAGTACAATATCTTGTGCAAACTGTTCTTTTAGCTCATCACTTGTCTGTGCAGAACCACCATACTTAATGACTATCTTTTCGTTAGAAAATTTTTTGATAAACGGTAAAGCATCAAGTAGTGTTTTTACGACATCAATCTTATTTTTCATTGTGGATATCCCTTTATATATTCATCTACTTGAGTGAAAATGGTCTCTTTAATCTCTAATTTTAACTTCATTTCTGAGATAGGTAACTTAAAATCTTGCATTTTTACTGCATCTTTTTGTGTCACAAGAAGACTCTGAGCCTGATACTCAGATAAAAGCATTTTCAACTTTTCTTCTTCAAAATATGCATGGTCTTCCAAATAAACTTTGTGTATTACACCTTCTGGTAAATAAGCATCAAGCCTACTCGGATTTGAGATAGCTGTCACAAGCAGCATCCTTGAAGTAAGATTTTCAAAACTCACTTGTCGAGTAAATAATTCTCCTTCTTTAGCTACTATATCGGCATACTTTTTATTAAACCAAAATTCTCTAAATGCGCCTGCTGGAAAAGGCAAATAGTTTTTGATACGCTTAGGCTCAAGCAAAATTTCAAATTTTGCTATCTCAACACGGCTAAACGCATCATCCAATATGATACATTTTGCACCTTTATCTTTTGCTAACGCGATAGCTAACTCTCGATCTTCACTTACAATGACGCTGGTCCCTGATAAGGACTGTGCCATAAGCATAGGTTCATCTCCGCTCTGCGTGACATTTACTAGTATCTTTCCCTCAGAACTGATCTCAACCAGACCTTTGCTTTTTCGACCATACCCACGAGAGATGATGACTACACCTTCAAGTCGCGCAGAAAGTGCTATGACAAAAGGTGTTTTACCACTTCCTCCAACTATAAGATTTCCTACAGAAATGATGGGAATACCAAAGTTTGTCTGAGAAGTAACCATCCTGCGTACAGACATTATGATGCCATAAACTATAGAAAGAGGAAAGAGAAATAACATCACAGGATAATGATACCATTTGGGTGCAAAAAACATTTGTTCAAAAAATGCTCTCACGAACACTCCTTTGCACCCAGTTTCTTTATCTCAGAACAAGAGAACCCCGCTTCTTTTCTGGCTTCTACATTGACATGGGGTCTATGTTTTGAAAGAAGATCATAACGTTCGAGTATTTCAAAGTAGACTAACTCTTCTGTTCCCTCTTTATGTCCCTCTTTTTTACAAAGGTACTTAAACCATTTATCACCCTTAAGCACATGGTCTATCTCCTCAACATAGATAATATTCAGTACATCTATCAGTTTTTTAACCTGAGGATTTTTACGTTTGTTGTCTAGTTTTTTGATGATTTGAGGACTTACATCAAGTCCCGATGCTTCGTAATAACGCGGGATGATCGCCATACGATCAAGAATACACTCTGCTGTATGCTCTGCAGCATCAAAAAGTCCGCAATGTACAGGGAAATCCCCATAAGCATATCCCAATTTTATCAGTATGCTCTCCAGCATCTTAAAGTGGCGTATTTCATCACTGGCTACTTCAAGCCAATCTACTTTATATGCACTAGGCATCTGCGGATAGCGGTACACCGCATCAAGTGCCAGGTCTATAGCAGAATACTCTATATGTGCAATGGCATGTACCAATGTAGCCAAACCTTCTTTACTCTCAAAATCTTTTCTTGCAGGCAAATCTCTGGGATTTACGATGTGACATTTGGAAGCATATGAAGGGTTTGAAAATAATACAGGGCTGAAATTATCATCACTACTTATTTCATTTTGGATACAATACTCCAAACACTGAGTGGTCAACTCCTCTTTTATAAGAATATCATCACTGGTAATAGCACGCTCTAAAAGACTAAATATATTCATAGGAGAATTATATCATGCAAATCAAAATACAACCTATGGGACCTTACCAAACTAACTGTTATATTGCTACTATTGAGGGGAAAGACTTTATCATCGATCCTGGTATGGATGCTACCGAATGGGTGCTTGACAATGTCACTAACCCCATAGCCATCTTAAACACTCATGGACACTTCGATCATGTATGGTCAAACGCAGAATTAAAAGAGAAATTAAACATTCCTATCTATTGTCCTGAAGGTGATATTTTCATGCTCAAAGATGATCCTCTGGGACAAGGTACTCCTCCAAGTAAACCAGACTTTATCGTAGTTGGTGATGAAGAACTCAACCTGGAAGGTGTTAAAATAAAATACCGTCTCTTTCCGGGACACACCCCCGGTTGCAGCATCATTCAGATAAAAGATGTATGGTTCAGTGGAGACTTTCTTTTCGAAAAAAGTATAGGAAGATGGGATTTCCCTTCATCAAGTGGGGAAGAAATGGTTAAAAGTTTAGAAAAAGCGCTCACACTAGAAGGCGATTACACTATCTATCCGGGTCATGGTATGAGCACTACATTTAAAGCTGAACAAAGAATGATGCCTTATTGGATAGAGCAGGTCAATAGGACAATTTAACCCCACTACTCTGCACTGTCAGTTGGCAGCATATTTTCCTGCTCCACACTTATAAAAGGTTTTAAATCACTTTTTTTTACATATTCATGTGTTTGAAATGCTCCTTCTGTGTAAAGAATATAAGTGAAGATTGCAGCCAATATGCCCAAAGACAAAAAAAGATAGAGTAAGAATTTTTTCATTGTATATTAACCTTGAATTGTATTTAAAAATGAAGTATAGCATAAGATTCTATGCATCTAATACAGGTGTTAACTGGCATGAAGAAGTACCTCTGCATAATTTTATTGAAGCTTTGTCACTTTTCCGCAGAGTGAGGTATCTATACTTATGATGGGTATTGAGTTGCATAATTAATCCTCAAATTTTTTGACGATTATAACAATATTTTGGAAAAATGCACTTTCACCAAAGGCGTAGCTTTTACGAGAAATTATATAGTAATTTCCTACATAAGGCTTTAGCCAAAAGTGAAAAAAATGAAGAATGGCTTAACTTAATAGGAAAACTTATAGCCTCTACGACGTACTGTATGGATTACTTGAAAACCGAGAATACTTTTAAGTCTTTTTCTAATTTGATTTATCGCAACTTCAACCGTGTTATCACTCACGTACTCTGGTTCTTCCCAAAGAGCATTGATGATCTCATCTTTTGAAAAAACACGTTGTTTACGAAGTGCAAGGTATGCCAATATATCAAATGTTTTACCATTGAGAGAAACGATCTTATCATCATATTCTATCTTTTTATTTACGATGTCTATCACAAGCTTTTCAACGTTTACCTGTGTACCAAAAAGGTGTCTCATGTTTGCTAAAACTCTAGCAGCGATAAGATCTGGATACTCACAGTGTTGATAAATGACATCATCCACACCCAAAGAGAAGAAAGCAGATTGTGCCTTAACATTATTTGTAAGTATCATAATCTTCGTTTCACTCTTTTTCTTTTTTACTTCATTCACGTAACGTTCTAGTGAAAACTTTACACCCTCATCGACAATAATAACAAGTTCATAGTGTCTAAAATCTGTAAAATTGGTTGCATCATACATATCTTTTGCATTATCTAAAATACAAATAAAATATTTATCTAATTCTTTTTCAAGTTCCTTAACGTATTCGTCATTGAAACCTACAGTTAGTATTCTCATTCTTTTCCAATCAATGAAACAGTGGACAAAACTTAAATTTTGTCCACTTTTCTTTTTTATTAGCGTATTTATAGCTAAATCAACCTTATTTAAAAATAAAAGTAAATTTGATTTTCTACTACTTTAGTATGATTTAGTTGCTTTTATGTAGACTTTTTTAGGTGCAGGGCACCATTTATTGACCGTGTACAGCGCAAAATACTGCTAACTTACGCTAACGCTAAGTTTGCTTCAGCAGCATACTCACGTAACTGGTTACTTATTATATAAAATTATTTAATTGCTTTAATATACACTCTTTTAGGTGCAGGGTAACCCTCGACCGTCTTTGTATCATCATTAGGATCAAGAAAGTCTTCAAGGCTTTGTGTATCTATCCACTCTGTCTTTCGTTGTTCAGTGTGTTCTGTTTTCATTGTTTCCAATACTTCAACTGTTTCAAACCCTGCTCGAAAGCACCAGTTTTTTAAAGCGCTGACAGTGGGAACAAAATAAATATTTGGTATCTTGGAATAACGGTCTCTAGGCGTCAAACATATCTCACCCTCACCATCTATCATAAATGTATCTAAGATGAGTTCTCCTCCCTTGTTTAGCCCTTTAAACAGTGATTTAAGCATCGCAACTGGATCAGACCTATGATAGAGTACTCCCAAACAAAAAAGTGTATCAAACTTATGTTCATAAAACTCTACATGCTCTACACCCAAAAGTTCATACACGATCTCAGACTGAACAAAATGGTTGATAAACTGAAATTGAGAATAATAGATAGCAGAAGGATCAAATCCTATAAGTTTTTTAGGCTCTTGCGATAACATACGAAATAAGTAATACCCATTATTACATCCTATATCACCAACGATCTTATCTTTAAGGTCAAAATGTGGTTCGAGCAGATTGTATTTGATTTGGCTTTGCCATTCAGAGTCTATAAAAAGATCATTAATTTGAAACGGCCCTTTTCGCCAAGGCTTCATCAAAAGTGCCGTCTCTTTTATCTGTTGAACATCTGTAGAATTCAAATCCTTAATTTGAACTTCAACTCTATCCCCAAGTTTAACCTCAACATCTTTATACATTTTAAGCGCTTTAATGGCTTCTTGATAAGGTGCTATATTCTTCCACGTAAGCCACTTCTTTCGCTCATCTCGTAATGTATTTAAATCCATCTATTTTTTTATGTAAGCTTTTTTAATGAATTGATCAAATAATGGCTTATTACTTCCTCTAGAAACCGATACATTCTCTATCTTCCGTGCTACTTCTTGCCCTTTAATCACTTCTCCGAAAATAGTATGTTTACCATTTAACCAACCCGTGGGTGCAAGTGTGATAAAAAATTGACTCCCGTTTGTTACTGGTCCACGGTTAGCCATAGCGAGTAAAAATGGTTTATCAAAAACAACATTATTTGCAAATTCATCTTTAAAATCTTTTTTCCAAATTGACTCACCACCTGTACCTGTACCTGTAGGGTCTCCACCTTGAATCATAAAACCTTTAATCACTCTATGAAAAATAAGTCCATTATAGTAACCATTTTTAACATGTGTTGTGAAGTTTTCTACCGCAAGTGGTGCAACTTCAGGATACATTTTCAATTCTATATTCCCTACATTTGTTTCAAGTACAACAATGGTGTCTTTTGCATAAGCATGCAAACTCAATCCTAAAAACAACAATCCAATTAATAATTTTTTCATTTATATATCACTTTCACATTTAGCTATATTTAATTTTTGAAGCACTTTGGTTAAAAACTCTCCACCTTCCCTATGGATATCATCACGAAACTCTATATACATCGCATGTAAATCTGCCCTATCGTTAGAAACCTTTTCAAAAATGAAAGGTGTATGCCCTGTCTCTTTTTTCACTTCATCTATAGCAGTATTGATGTCTGATTTTACTTCATCATTATTAGCAAATACAAGACTCAACCCCTGATAACGCTCTTCCATTTTTATATGTGCTTTTATCTCATTACATCTATCCATTTTATTCCCTTAGCTAATATTTCATATTATAGCAATTTTAAAATTTACTTTGCATAATTCACAGCGCGAGTTTCACGAATCACATTCACTTTTATTTCACCGGGATATTGTACTTTTTCCTGTATCTCTTTTGCAATTTCTTTACTTAGCAGTATTGCTTCATTGTCACTCATCTTTTGGGCATTCACAAACACCCTTATCTCTCTGCCTGCATTAATCGCATATGCTTGATTGACATATTCTTTACTTAGTGCTACCTCTTCTACTTCTTTCACCCGCCTGGTAAAGCTTTCAAGTACTTCTCTACGTGCTCCGGGTCTTGCTGCTGAGAGTTTATCTGCAGCACATACAGCGGCACTTTCTACAGAGTCCGGTTCTTCATGCCCATGATGGGCATATATGGCATTGATAACTGAGGGGTGTTCTCCATGCCTGCGACAGAGATCTGCCCCTATGTCTACGTGTGACCCCCCTAAGTCTTGTGTCAATGCCTTACCGATATCATGCAAGAGACCTGCGCGAAGCGCAAGTTTTTCATCTCCCCCCATTTCCGCTGCCATTACACGTGCAAGTTTGGCTACTTCCAAGGTATGAGCCAGTGCATTCTGTCCATAACTGGCTCTGTATTTCATTCGACCCAAAAGTCTTACAAGCTCTTCATGCATAGGGAAAAGCCCTAATTCTATCAGTATATTTTCACCTTCTTCAAAAGTTTTTTGTTCAAACTCTTCTTCTACTTTTGCATGTACTTCCTCTATACGCCCAGGATGTATCCGACCATCTTCTACGAGTATCTCTATGACTCTGGTTGCGATGGCTCTTCGGTAAAGGTTAAAACTACTTACCAGTATCACCCCTGGTGTTTCATCTATAACAATATCCACCCCCAAAAGCATCTCAAGCGTCTTAATGTTTCTACCTTCCTTACCGATGATACGCCCTTTATGCTCATCACTTGGCAAGTTCACAAGATTGATAAGCCGCTCACCTGCAAATTCACCTGCATAACGCGTAGTTGCTTGCGCCAAAATATAATTGGCTTTTCTTTCACCTTCCTCTTTAGCCATTTGCTCATACTTTCGTACGATACCTGCAACATCTGCACGGCTCTGCTCTTCTACTTTTTCTAAAATGTATGCTTTTGCTTCTTCTTTGGTTAAGGAAGCTATATTTTGCATTTTATCTACTGTATTTGCGATCTCATCTTGCTTTTTTCTCTCAAGTTTTTCTAAATGATTCTCTTTATCCAATACTCTCTTTTCCAAAAGTTTTAAAGCATCTTCTCTTAAAGTAAATTCTTTTGTCTGCAATATCAGTGCGCGATTACGCTCATCAACTTTCGCAACACGTTTTTGAAATCCACGCTCTTGTTCTAACTCTTTTTCTTTGATTTGCACATGAGCAGATTTGAGTAAAAGTTCTGTCTCTTTCTCTATCGCTTTAGCCTTGGCTTTGGCTTCTGATTCCATGTGTGAAAATCTGTTTTTGATGCTAATTTTTAACCATACGTAGCACACACCTGCTCCTATGGCTATTCCAGTTAAACTGGAAACTCCTATTATTCCTAACATTATTATCCTTCTGTCATTACATGCTTCATAAAATGCAAACATATTCCATACACTATTCAATCACTTTTAGTCCAGCAGCCTGATGCAGGAAAGCACTAAATGATTTCTCTTAAAGGCTTCACCTCTGTGAGGTTTGCTAGGCTGTTATAATTATGTCTGCTTTTATATCATTCTGGTCTGTTACAACCTCTTTGCTGTAACACAATTCACGTGCTACAAAAACGGTTTGTTTTATATTTTTACTATGTTTTTCAAAAAATCTATCATACATGCCTTTACCGAACCCTACACGTCTATATGTTACATCTATTCCTACGATAGGCACGATAGCTAAATCTATATTTTTTACTCTATATTGTTTTGAATGATTGGGTTCTTTTATCCCAAATTGTTTTCTCTTTAGTGGCAGTCTATATTTTACCAACCTAAAACTTGCACCTTCCATAAAGGGAACATAGAGTACTTTCTTTTCCTTACGTAAGCGTTTTATGAGGGGATATAAGTTCACTTCTGTCTTCAATGGTATGTAAAGCATCACATTTTTAACATTACTTTCTGCGATCAATCTATACAAAACATTTAATATTTTCTTGTCTTTTTTATAACTACCGAACCCAGAAGCTTTTTTCAATCGTTTTAAGCTCTTTGTTCTAAATTGTTTTTTTTTATCTACTTTTGTCATGCCCATCCGTTTATTCATCTTATTATCTTAATGCTCTTTGGCTATAATCACATACTAATTATACCAAAAGGGTCTGTGTGCAAAAAATAGGTGCTTTTCTTTTACTCATATTATTCATTATCTTTATAATCTTCATAGGGTGGGAAGATAAAAAACCCGATACTACTCCTATATCCATAGAAGATACAACTGAAGTTGTTACGAAAAAAGATAGCGTTGAACAAGAAGATAAAAGATTTAAACGGGAAAAGAAACAAGATGGTCTTCCCAAAATAACTGCATCTGTACAGGAAAAAGAAGCAAAAGTATTGACACTTATTGACACAAAATCCAAAAGTTACAAAGTCACTATTTCCGATCAAAAAGTAATTTTTCACAACACTACACAACCTATTGTCATTGTGAATCTTTTTGCTACATGGTGTCCGCCTTGCATTGGAGAGATACCCTATTTGAATGATCTTCAAAAAAAATACCAAAAAGATCTTTTTATCGCAGGTATACTTACCCATGACAGAATTCTTCAACCTGCATTGGAGACATTTATGGCAAAAAATCAAGTCAACTATTTTATCTCCAACGATACATACAACGATGCGTTTGCAAATCTACTTGCAAGTACGCTCCACTTACCTAAGAACTTTTCCATTCCACTCACAGTGATCTATGTTGAAGGTGAGTATTTTACCCATTATGAAGGTGCAGTCCCCGTAGAAATGATAGAATATGATATACAACAAGCAAAAAAACAATTAAAGACAAGGTAACATAGTATGTTCAATTTATTAAAAAAAGTATTGGGTAAAACCAGTAATGCCATTAAAGAAGTTGCGCCAAGTAAACGCAAACTTATTCCCAAAGATGAGTTTGAAGACATCTTGCTTGAAGCAGATGTGCATTATGACCTTGTAGAAAAACTTTTAAATCCATTACCAGACAATATCAATAGAATTCAGGCATTCAACTCACTTATCTCTGTTTTTCAATATAAAGCCGACTTCAAAGAAAGCAATGCTAAACCTTTTGTTGAAATGATCATAGGTGTCAATGGTGCAGGAAAAACCACTACTATCTCCAAACTAGCGTATCGCTACAAACAAGAAGGGAAAAAAGTGATGCTTGGCGCGGGAGACACTTTTCGTGCTGCTGCAATAGAACAACTAACAAAATGGGCAGAAAAACTGGAGATTCCTATCATCGCTACACAACAGGGACATGATCCATCTGCCGTAGTCTATGATGCTATAGAGTCTGCAAAAGCCAAAGATTTTGATAATATCATTATAGACACAGCAGGAAGACTTCATACGCAAGCAAACTTGAGTGAAGAGTTAAAAAAAATGATCCGTGTCTCAGGAAAATCACTAAATGGTGCCCCACACCGCAAAATGCTTGTTCTAGATGGAACACAAGGTAACTCTTCTATAAATCAGGCAAAAGCATTTAATGAAATGATCGGGATTGATGGTATAATAATTACCAAGCTTGATGGTACAGCCAAAGGTGGTTCTGTTTTGAGTATAGCCGATGAATTAAAAATGCCCATTTTTTATATAGGTACGGGCGAACAACCAAAAGACCTTATCAAATTTAAAGCAAATGAATATATCAATACTATCCTAGACGAAATCTTTATTTAAGAAGGATTCCTTGCTTCATTAAGAGAAAACATTTGACGATATAAGGTTTCAAGATTTGTTTTCTCTTTATAATCTATAATATCCCCTACCACAATAATCACTTCTTGTTCCAGCTTACTATCATCTAATGCATTTTTTAATACTTTATTTCCATCCGTTTTAATATAGATAGGCAGTATAGGCAAGCGATTTTTTAAAGCAATAATACGTGATCCCTCTTTAAATGTTGTCAATGGCTTATCTGTTTTATTACGTGTACCTTCAGGAAAGATAAAAATAGATTCTCCTCTTTTTACTGCTTTTTTTATATCGGCAAAAAAGCCACTCATTTGGCTTTTTGCTCTGTCAAGTAGAATTGATCCGGCATTACGTACAAAAAGTCCAAAGAGAAATGAATTATAAAGTTCTTTTTTTGAGATCCATGGACCAAATATTTCCGTATCTTTAAGTGCCACCTCCACAATAGGCGGATCTACAATGCTTCTATGATTAATGACAATAAGATATTGACCGCTTTGAGGTAATTTCTCTGGATTTTCTATCTTGACTGAAATATGCAAGGCATTAAGTTGTGCTTCTGAATAGGCAAGTCTTAGTCTTTTTATTTCCGCAGGATCATTAATTTTTTTTAATCTATACCCAAAACTGTTTGTCAGATAAAGACCCCATAAAAGTTGTTTAATTGTATTGAATGTCACTAAGTATCCTTTATATATCAGAATTATAACTAAGAAGAGATAAAAGCTAAAACATGTACCCAAGGGCATTCTCTCTCTTCTACCAAGGCATAATATGAATTGAGATACTTTAAAAAATATGTCAATATGACATATTTTTGATATTCATGAAAAAATCAGTTTACAATACATCAAAAGTATTTGGAGTATCTTATGGCAAAGAAAAAAACATTATTTGAGTGTCAGGCATGTGGATTTCAATCTCCGCGATGGATGGGAAAATGTACTTCATGTGAACAATGGGAAACAATGATTGAACTAAGTTCTGATCAAATCAAATTTTTAAAAGAAACTTCAAGTAGTACTACAGGTTCATTTTTATCTAAAGCAAAACCTATTACTCAGATAGAAGAAGACGATATTGTCCGTTTTTCTTCAGGAAGCGTAGAACTTGACCTGGTACTAGGTGGCGGTATTGTCCCAGGTTCACTTACGCTTATAGGAGGTAGTCCGGGTGTAGGTAAATCCACACTTCTGCTTAAAATAGCTGGCAACCTTGCCAGAAGCGAAAAAAAAGTACTCTACGTTTCAGGGGAAGAATCAGCCGGACAGATAAAACTACGGGCAAACAGACTTGAAGCAAACCATGACAACCTTTATCTACTACCCGAGATAAATCTAAGTAGTGTTCTCTCAGAAATAAGCAATCAAAACTATGAACTTATAGTCATAGATTCCATACAAACACTCTACTCCGAGGAAACACCCTCTGCCCCGGGGTCAGTGACACAGGTTCGTACTATTACTTTTGAACTGATGCGCATAGCAAAATCTTTGCATATACCTATCTTTATCATCGGACATATCACAAAAGACGGTTCCATCGCTGGTCCTAGAGTACTTGAACACATGGTAGATACTGTCTTGTATTTCGAAGGCGATACAAGTTCTGATTTGCGTCTATTACGCGGTTTTAAAAACCGTTTTGGAGCAACCAACGAAGTGGGTATATTTGAGATGAACAAAGAAGGTCTAAATGATGCAAAAAGTATGGTAGGAAAATTTTTCAACAAAGATAAACTTCAGTCAGGTTCAGCACTCACTGTCATTATGGAGGGAAGCCGTCCCATTATAGTTGAAGTACAAGCTTTAGTTTCAGAGTCTTATGGACATGCAAAGAGAAGTTCTACCGGTTTTGACAACAATCGTCTGGGCATGCTTTTGGCTTTACTCGAAAAGAAACTTGATCTACCTCTTGGTACCTATGATGTATTTATCAATGTTTCAGGAGGTATCAAGATCAACGAACCTTCCGCTGATCTTTCCATCATCGCAGCCATTTTAAGTAGTTACAGAGACAGAGAGCTGAGTGCAGAAACACTTTTTCTAGGAGAAGTGAGTCTTACTGGTGAGATAAGAGAGGTCTCAGGACTCACCCAACGCCTCAAAGAGATAGAAACACAAGGGTTTACCAAAGCAGTGATACCAAATAAGCCTCTTGAAAAAACAAACATCAAATGTTTTATTGCCGATGAAGTTTCTAAAGTTGTTGAGTGGATGTAAAAGATATAATACTTGTATGAAAATAGGAACAGATATTGTACACATCAATAGAATAGAAAAATCATTAACACAATTTGGTGATAAATTCAAACAACGTTTTTTGCATTCTCAGGAAATAGACCTCGTTCAAAAAACAGCATCTATAGCTGGATTTTGGGCAGCTAAAGAGGCTATTTCAAAAGCAATAGGCTGTGGAATTGGCAGGGAATTATCTTTTCATGATATTATCATAGCCAAAGACCCCCGTGGAGCACCCATATTTACACTAAGTAAAGAAGCACAAAAAATACATCAGATCAAAGAATGTTCACTTTCCATCAGCCATGACGGTGGATTTGCTATTGCGGTTGCAGTCATTATCCAATAAGCACTTCATTTATCCCGGATCCAACTTTCTTTTTATTTTCATGCATTTTATTTGTTGCATTTTCTAGTAGATTATATTACAATAAGTGTATTATGATTGAACAAAGGAATACAAATGAAATATAGCATCGTCACTATTACTATACTTATGCTTTTAGGCGGGTGTAAAGAACCTGCAGTAACGGATACAGGTACTGAAACAAAGAAAAATACAGATACAAATGCAGTACACTTAGTTAAACAGACCTATCCCCCACCTCCACTACAGAAAAAAATAAAACTTAAAGAAGTTGATGATACGAATTTTGATGCAGCCTATATGTATCCCGATGATACAAAGAAAAAAGAAAAAATAGAAACACCCGTCCAAATATCTTCAGCTGTTACTGACACGATGAACAAAGAGGAATGCATAGCTATGGTAACACAAGAAAAGTTTGATAAGTATGCCGTAATGTTCGGGAGTGAAACTGCTTCTATTAAACGATGCAAGATGCTGAAGAGAACAAGCCTGTAGCCCTCTACTTTCTAAAATGTATTAACTTAAACCTATCTCCCATCATCGTGGGAGATATCAGTGTTTTTACCTTGTCTGCTTCACGCAAATATTTTGCTTGAGTCGTCTGCTTGGCAAAGAGTTCGAGAATGTCAATCAGTCCAAAGCGAATCAGAGCACGTGCTTGTGTCTCATAAAACAGTTCTTCAAAACCTGCTTCTATAAATGCCTCGCTTACCTGTCCAAAATTTACATCATACGTAATGTCATCTTTTTTATAAGACTCAGACAAGATAAGTTTTTCATCAAAAAGAGGAAAAGTTTCATGTGATCTATAGACGCGTATGGAAAAATCGTTACGTACATATTTTTCACCATAATCAAAAGAAACAAAATCACATTTTTCTATGCCTCTTACCATATGTTTTGCAAAATCTTCATAACCAACAGCTATCTCCCCTTGTGTTAAGTGGTGCTTCTTTGCCCATGTCAACATTTCTAACGGTGCATCTATCCACTTTATCTCGTCTTCATTTACTACAGCAATCTTTTCATCTTTTAAAAGTTCACAGGGGAAAGCATCGAAAATTTCATTGGCCACAACAAAAGCATAGGCTGCTTTAACATCTGCAATGTCATTAAAATGTGTGATCTGTATATCATCACCAAAACGCTCTTGTATATAAGCTAACTGTGCCTTTTGGACTTCTGGCTGACGTTCTACTATGCCAAATTTAAGTGTTTTTACCAAAGTAGGATCACAGGTATAAAGCCACTGTATCATGTCACAGAGCAGATACCCTTGGTGTGCGCCTATCTCTATAAGCCAACCGTTTTTATCTGCTTTTTCCTCTTTCAAAAGAGAATAGAAATAATTGGCAATGCTCGCACCAAAAAAGCTGCTTGTACTTACAGCAGTGTAAAAATCTCCTGCTTTACCTATGGCTTTAAAATTTTTGTAGTAGCCATCTTCACCATAAAGCCACTCATTCATATAGGCACTAAATTGCATTTTCCACTCGTACATAAAGTTTCAATAACTGTATTTGCTTATCTATCTTGAAAATCTTTTGATCTATTTTTCTGATCTGTAAAGAGTTATGCATAATATCCGCATCTAAAGAAGTCTTTTCTCCCGCATCTGCAAGATTTTTAGTTAAACGAAATAGGCTTTTATATACTTTCTCATCTTTTTGAGCCAAAACTATTTTTTTATCTAAAATACTTAAACTATTCTGTATCCAATTATATTCTTCTTCTACACTGTTTTTTCTATCAAGAACTTCTACTGCCGCTCTTAATTTTTCAACTTTACTAGACTCGATGTCGCTAAAGGAATTGATATCTAGTGGCATAGAAACAGTAAATCCATAATTGTAATACTTCTCTTCAATCTCAGATGTTAGAAAGAGTGGGTTAAGGTCTCCATCCGTATATTGTCCCTGTAGTGATACGGTAGGAAGATACTTCGCCCATGTCACTTTTTGGTTATAGTTAGCCTGCTCTGCACGCAATCTGTCTCTTTTGAGTTCAAGGTTTCTTTCACTGTAATTTGACTTACTCATCAGCTTTAATGCAGGGAGACGTAAACTGTACGGATCCTTATCACTTAAAAGAAAAAATTTCTGTTTTGACTCCATAAGGGTTAACTCCATCTGAAGCAGTGAAGTTTCATCCTGACTATTTTTTAAAATAGCTTGATCCAAAAAACTGCTATCCAATAAACCTGCTTCATAACTGTCACGTTTTTGACGTATATCGATAGCGTCATTTTTAATTTGATACTTCATTTTTTCTTGTTCAAGCTTTGTTTTTTTCAAGTTAAAAAGTATGGAAATAGCATCACCGATCATGGTACGTTTTTGAAGTGTTAATTCTGCTTTATTGGCATTACGCTGTGCCTGTGAATATTTAATACCATAATAGATCCCACCCGACTTAAATATAGGCTGGTCTATGATGACAGAGTACCTTCCTGTCTTTATAGTTACATCTGTAAATTGTTTAGAGTAATCCTTGCTGTACTGCAATCTTATAGGATTCACCCAGCTCTTTGAAAGCATATCACTCTCAAGTTCATTGTTTTGGAACTGATAATCGAACAGTAACTCTTTATTGTCAGAGAGTATATCACCCAATTCATCTGCATGAATAACAGATGAAAGCACTAAACTACAAAGAAGAAATAGCTTTTTCAAAACGTTTAAACCCTTCATCAATTTCATTTTTACTAATGGTAATACTTGGTAAAAAACGGACCGTATTACGTCCTGCTTTAAGGACTATTACCCCTTCAATCATACATTGTTTAATCACACTCCCTAGAATCTCAGCACTTTTTGCACGGAGCCCCCGCATCAATCCCAACCCTACTTCTTTTTCAAATAAGTGACCATATTTTGAAACTATTTCTTTTAGTTTTTGCGAAAAATAGACCAATATTTCATCTATCGTGCCATCATCATATAAAGGCTGCAAAACATCCAAAATGGCAAGTCCAGCAGTGGTACTAAGGTAATTACCTCCAAAAGTACTACCATGATCTCCGGCGCTCAAGATCTCTTTATGCTTAGTCATCACCGCACCTATAGGCACGCCACCGCCAAGTCCTTTAGCCAAAGTGATAATATCCGGCTCTATCTCATATAAGTTCGAAGCTAAAAATTCACCTGTTCTATAAACACCTGTTTGCACTTCATCCACTATAAGTAAAATACCCTCTGCCTTAAGATGTGCTGCCAGTTTTTGTATCTCTTCTTTCTCAAAAGGCTGTACGCCACCCTCACCCTGTACCAATTCAATAAGCACAGCTACTGTTTCATCATCTATGGCTTTATACACATCTGCTATGGACTTTTCATAAGAAAATCCATCCGGATATGGTGAAAAATTCGGTGTATGAAAGCTCTCTTGTCCTGTAGCTTTCACCGTAGTGATCGTACGTCCGTGAAATGAGTGCTCTAACGTGATCACTTTAAAACGCTTATTATCAAACTTGGTTTCACCATATTTTCGTGCTATCTTGATAGCGCCTTCATTCGCTTCTGCACCTGAGTTTGCAAAAAAGACACCCATGTCATATCCGCTTAACTCTACGATCTTCTGTGCCAACTTCGCCTGTGGTTCTATGACTTGTAAGTTTGAGATATGTATGATATTTTTAGCTTGTTCACAAATAGCAGAGCTTAGTTTTTCATTGCCATGTCCAACAGAATTTACACCGATACCAGAGGCAAAGTCTATATAATCTTTTCCTGTATCATCATAAAGTGTAGAACCCATACCTTTTACAAAATTCGTATAATCACGCGTATATGTCTGCAGTACATACTTTTTATCTTGTTGTTCTAAATTCATTTTTTTATCCATCTATTTTAGTCTTTAATTGTATTATAGCAAAGTGTTGTTTTATGATGATAAAATATGATTATTGTTTACACAATTTTTTTCATTATAATCATTATTATAAATTATAGCCATGATGTAAAATATATAATTATATTTGAACATTGTATTAGTTATAATTTCAATACATAACATGTCAGGAGAGAAAAATGTCAAAAAAATTAATACTTCTTATTGGGGCCCCGGGTTCAGGAAAAACAACAGATGGTAGAGATATTGCCAAAAACCATTCAGATATTACCCATTACTCTACAGGTGATCTACTAAAAAATGAAATAGAAAAAGACACAAAACTAGGCAAAATAAACAAGGGTTTTATCTCAAGAGGTGAACTTGTTCCTACGGATATCGTCATTGACACCATTGTCGAAGCAGTCAAAAATGCACCAACTGATATTGTGTTGCTAGATGGTTTTCCAAGAAAAGAAAAGCAGATGAAATTTTTTGCAGACTGTCTTAATAATATTGAGGGTATCGAACTTAGCTCTGTTGTTGAGATCAGAGTCAGTGAAGATGTAGCAAGAGAACGTGTTTTAGGCCATGATGAAGCGGATAATCTTTTTGAGACTGAGATGAAGATCTACAAGGGGACCATAGCTGAGATAGAAAAGTTCTATAATCATGACAATCTTCTTACCGTTATCGATGGAGAGAGAGAAGCTTCTATTGTTATAAATGAATTAGATGATTTTCTTCAACAGAGAGTAGCTCTTCTTCCTAGCTAATATTTAGAAGCAAAATGCTTCTAAATATTAGCTATAACCCAAATCTCGAAATAGAAATTCAGCACTTCATACAATCATTGTAGTCAAGAACTTCATGGTAAAATTATATTAGTTAGAAGGATTCTTTATGTCTAAAGATCATATCGTTGAGAGCCTCACAGGTAAAACCGAAAAAAAACGCAAAAGCAGGATACCTGCAAAACTGGATTTTCTGCAAAGTGCTACAGGGCTAATTTTAGCCGTATTTATAGTATTTCATCTTATTTTTGAATCCTCTATTTTGTTAGGTAAAGACAGTATGTATGCCCTTACCAAAATGTTTGAGGGAGAGTTTATAATAGAGGGAGGTTCTCCCCTCTTTATCTCTGGTTTGGCTTTTGTCATATCTGTTATTTTTATTTTTCATGCTGCTTTAGCCATGAGAAAGTTTCCTAGCTCATACAGAGAGTATCTTCGTTTTAGAACACATACTAAACTGATGAACCATGCCGATACAGATTTATGGTTCATTCAAGTGATCACGGGCTTTATGCTCTTGTTTTTGGGTTCTATTCATCTCTATACTATGATGACCCAACCACAGAACATAGGACCATTTGCCTCCTCTGATAGAATTTATAGCGATCTTATGTGGCCGATGTATCTGATACTTTTAGTCACAGTAGTGCTTCATACCGGTGTTGGCATTTATCGTCTTATTGTGAAATGGGGTTGGTTCGATGGAAATAATCCTAAAGAAAATAGGGTTAAAAGCAGAAAGATCATTAAAATAGTTGTCATTTTTTATCTTTTGATCGGACTTTTTTCACTTCTGGCTTATATGAAGATCGGTTATGATCATCAGGAAAATTATGGAGAAAGATATATGCACGTTACGGAGGTGAATCATGCAAATTAAATATACTGACGCTTTGATCATTGGTGGGGGATTAGCAGGTTTACGTTCGGCAATTTCGACAACACAGAAAGGTTTAGATACCATTGTTCTTAGTCTTGTTCCTGTAAAGCGTTCACACTCTGCTGCTGCCCAAGGGGGAATGCAAGCGAGTCTTGGAAATAGTATTATGGGAGAGGGTGACAATGAAGATGTCCACTTTGCAGATACGGTCAAAGGGAGTGATTGGGGTTGTGACCAAAAGGTAACAAGAATGTTTGTAAACACTGCTCCCAAAGCTATTCGTGAATTAGCTGCTTGGGGAGTGCCTTGGAGTCGCGTTAAAAGAGGCGACAGAGATGTTGTCATTAATGCTGAGAAGACAACCATCACTGAAAAAGATGAAGCACATGGTCTTATTACTGCAAGAGACTTTGGCGGAACAAAGAAGTGGAGAACCTGTTATACTGCAGATGCAACAGGCCACACTATGCTCTATGCTGTTACAAATGAGGCGATGAAACGGGGAGTGGTTATAGAAGATAAAAAAGAGGCTATCTCTCTTATAACCAAAGATGGTCAATGCTATGGGGCCATTGTACGCGATCTAAAAAATGGCAGTCTGACTGCTTATGTAGCAAAAGGAACTATGATCTCAACCGGTGGATATGGTCGAATCTATAAACAGTCTACCAATGCTACTATCTGTAAAGGGACAGGACATGCTATTGCCTTAGAGGCAGGTGCTTATCTGGGCAATATGGAAGCGATTCAGTTTCACCCAACGCCCATTGTTCCATCAGGGATTTTACTTACCGAAGGGTGTAGAGGAGATGGTGGTGTACTAAGAGACAAAGATGGCTATAGATTTATGCCTGATTATGAGCCAGAAAAGCAAGATTTGGCAAGTCGAGATGTGGTAAGTCGAAGAATGCTGGAACATATTAAAAAAGGTAAAGGTGTGAAGTCACCTTACGGAGACCACTTATGGCTTGATATTTCTATTTTGGGTCGTGAGCATATAGAGAAAAATCTACGAGATGTACAAGATATTAGTAAAACTTTTAATGGTATTGATCCTGCGGATGAAGGTGAAAAAGGTTGGATGCCCGTTCAGCCAATGCAGCACTACTCAATGGGCGGGATCAGAACCACACCACAAGGCCAGAGTGTCAGTGTTAAAGGATTGTTTTCTACTGGAGAGTCAGCATGTTGGGATTTACACGGGTTCAATAGACTGGGGGGAAACTCTGTCAGTGAAACGGTTGTTTCGGGTATGATCGTAGGTAACTATTTTGCTGATTATTGTAAAGAAACTGATATTGATATTGATACAAAAATGGTTCAAGAAGAGTTAACTAAACAGGACAACTATCTTGATGAACTTTTGGCACTTGATGGAAAAGAGAGTATCTATGATATCAAAGATGAGATGCGAAATATTATGCAAGATAAAGTGGGTATTTTTAGAAATGCTAAAGATCTAGAAGAAGCCGTAGAAGAGTTAAAAGAACTACTCAAAAAGACAAAAGATATAAATATTACCAATAAACACAGGCTTCTAAATCAAGAACTTGAAGAGGCCTATAAGGTGCCGATGATGCTTAAAGTGGCTCTATGTGTTGCAAAAGGGGCTAGAGATAGAACAGAGAGCAGAGGCGCCCACTATAGAGAAGATTATCTGAAGAGAGATGATGAGAATTGGCTTAAAAGAACACTGAGTTATTGGGAAAATGAAAATGATTTGGAACCAACTTTAGCCTATGAAGAGCTTGATGTTATGAAGATGGAAATGCCTCCCGGCTTTAGAGGATATGGTAAAAAAGGATTAATCATAGAAAATCCACTGAGTCAGCTAAGACAAGATGAGATAAATAAAATAACAGAAGAACATGTAGGCGACAGATATGAACTTCAAAATAAATTAATGCCTTACGAACTACAAACAGAGTATAAAAAAAACAATCAGCGATTAGGAGATGAAGATGAGTAGAGAGATAACCATAACAACACTAAAATATAATCCATCTGATGAAAATTCACAACCAACGTTTGTTGATTATAAACTAGAAGAGACACCGGGTATGACATTCTATATTGCTTTGAGTAAGATCAAAGCAACTCTTGATCATGATTTGAGTTCGGATTTTGTATGTCGTGCCGGGATTTGTGGTGCTTGCGGAATGATTATCAATGGAAAGCCAAAGTTGGCATGTAAGACACTTACCAGTGAATTTAAAGATGCCAAGATAGAGCTTTTGCCTCTACCGACATTTAAACTTATCAAAGACCTATCGGTCGACACTGGTTCATGGATGAAAAACATGAGCATGAGGGTCAATAGTTGGATTGTATCCAATGAGGAGTATGATATATCCAAATTGGAGAAGAGAATAGAGCCAGAGGTCGCAGATGAAGTCTTTGAGCTTGATAGATGTATAGAGTGTGGTTTATGCGTAGCAGGCTGCGCTACTGCTATTATGAGAGAAGATTTTGTGGGTGCTGTTGGACTCAACAGAATTGCAAGATTCTCCATAGACCCTCACGATAGCAGAACGGATGAAGATTTTTATGAGCTTATCGGTGATGATGAGGGGATCTTTGGTTGCATGAGCCTACTTGCTTGTGAAGACCACTGTCCTAAAAATTTACCTCTACAAAGCAAAATAGCTTACATGCGTCGGAAGATGGTTAAGCTGGCTTAATATAAATCTGTTCATACTATTGAAAAATTCTTATAATTTTTCAATAGTCACCTTTACCTCTTGATAACATGCACTCTCTCCTTCTTCACTTACGATAGAAGGTGTAAGGGTATTCACCCCTAAAGAATTGCTTGTGATTACCACAGAGTCTAAGCGTATATTATCATTGTGTTTTACTATAAAGTCATACGCACCATACTCTGAGCTAAGTCTGACTGTCTCCCCTTCATTGTATCCAAGCTCCGAATGAAGTTGTACATTATTTTCACGTTTAAACTGTGTATTTAATGCTTTGTTACTCTTGGGTGAGAGTAGCCAAAACTTTTTATCGCTTACTTTATTCTTTTTACTTGTGCGTATTTTTGTAAAACTTTTAGTGTTAATAAAGTCATCTGAATAGTCCTCTATGAACTCAAACTCATCATTTCCGTCTTTTCCGAAACCATCTTCATAAGGTATCTCTTGATATGCAGGTGAAATATACTGTTCACCTTGTTTTTTACACTGAGTCAGCCACGCGTTGATATAGTATGATTCACTCTCCAATCCGGCAAAATCAAAGGCATCAAAAAGTCTCTTCGTAAAGTCATATTCACTGATTCCTATCTCTGAATCTACAACCTTATTCATCTTCTCTACGTACTGATGTCCATAACTCAACCTTACATCTTCTTTTTCAAAAAAATTCTTTGCCGGTATGACTATCTTTGCTCTTTTTGATGTTTCATTTTCATAAAGACCAAAGTAAATGAGATTTTCTACTTTGTCTAGCTCTTCACATACACGCGTAGAGTTTGGCATAGACTCTGCCGGGTTTCCACCCTGTACCAAAACCGTATCAAATTCTGAAAATTTCGTGACTACTTTGGAAACTGTTTTACATGATGCATCAAAAGGATTGACAAATCCCAGTTTTGAATTACTCAGATAATGCACTCCACACCCTTCTTTACCAAATAAACCAAGTGTTGCGACTAGAGAATCTATGGCATGTAATACATACGAACCCGTGGAGTACTTCTGTACTCCTGTACCTACTAAAAACACTACCTTCTGATTACGAAGATAGTTCAAAACCCTACCCATATCACCAAGTCCAGTACCACAATACTCCAAAATGGGCTTGATACGATGTTCCCGTGTAAAGTCATAAAAATCTTCATGTTCAGGGGCAAATTCTTCTAGCCATTCGTCATCTTGACTGTCCTCCATAAAAATAAACCTGGCCAACATAATTGCGACATAATAGTCAGTACGAGGCTGCAGTTGTAAATGGAAATCTGCTTTCTTGGCAATAGCCGTTTTAACAGGATCAATAACAACAATCTTTTTACCTTCTAAAAAAGGCACAATATGGGCATTAGTTACAGTAATATTACGACCCCAAATTACTACAGTATCGGCTTCTTTTATCTGTTCTAAAGGCAAACCTCTATTCACCCCTCTACCTTCAACGATTCCTGCATCTCCTGCACCATCACAAAGGCTGCCTTTAGTAAGGGTTCCCTGCACTTTTTCCATAAAAAGATTGGTCACTTCCTGCATCACACCCATATTGCCAGAACCTCTCCACAGTAAAGATCTTTCTTTTTTAAAAGCATCATGCACTGCTTTCATCGCCTCATTCAAAGAAACTTCTTTACCATCAACACGTGCTGTTTCTATGCGTGGTTCATCATGCATACTTTTATTTAGAAGTGTACATAAAGCACCATTACCAACTGGATGTTCAACATCTCCTGACATCTTTGGAAACGTACTATCTTCCAGCACTATCTTACAAGCATCATAACAGTCTAATCCACAAGCAGTATACATTACTTTATCTCCACTTTTAGGAGTTCAGAAAACGATCCTTTGGGTGCAGTGATGTAAATCTCTGCACGGTAAGAAGAGATAAACTTTTCATCAGTCACTCTCCATACCTTATCTACTTTATAGTCTGTTTTTTCACCATTCAGGTAAACATTTTTTTCTTCTATCTTTTCCAATTCAGTAGGGTCTAAAAAAAGTACCAACTTTGCTCTACTCGCATCTACCACACTGGCTAAAGGTGAACCCGGAGTCACGTAGTCTCCCTTGCGAACAATAATTTCATAGAGATACAAATTATCTAATACAATAGACTTCTTAAAAATACTATCTTCAAGTTGTGCTATTTTATACTGCATATCAAGTATCTGTGTTTCTAAAGTTATTATTTTCTCTTTTGTACTCAAATACTGTGTTTTAGCTGAAGCGAAACTACTATAGGCATTGTCTTTTTGTGTTTTTGAAACAGTAGAAAGTTTATTGATACGATTGTAGTAGCTCTCTTGCCTCTTTACCGTTTCATGTAAACTACTTGCGATATCTTTGTTTATATCGAGCATTTTTTGAAGTAGGACAACACTCTCTTTAGATGTTTTAAGATTCACCTTATCTAAAATATCATCTAAATAGATAACCCTCTTCCCCTTAACCATTTTAGCTTCAGATTCAAGGTCAACATTCACAACCAAAGCACTTACGGCAGACTTTAAAACTACAGACTCATAAGGTTCAACTTTAGCATAATGCACTTTTGAAAATAGTAATAATGGTGCAAATAATAATAGAAGAATTTTCATTAACAATCTCTTTTTTAATTGATTATATCAAAATAGAGTTAAGTGATAAATATTAAATGTCAAGTAGCGTGTATTAGAATCATATCTGAACACTAATACTTAGTATTTTACCCTAAAATGAAGTCTCACAAGGTGACCTAAATGTCACAGGACATTTAGAGACGGAAACGATAGAAGATATTGTGATCAACGAAAAAGACATCACGATCAACACACAATTATCTGGAATCTTGGATGCAAATGCTAGATTATAAATTGTGAGTGTGTCTCTAAAAGGACTAAGATACTTTCTTGTATTATTTATCCGTTGATAAGGGAAAGCACTTCATTTACACTCAATATTTTTCCTGTACTTACCACCTTACCATCTATAACAAGTCCAGGAGTGCTTACGACTTGATACTCCATAATTTTCATAATGTCACTTACTTTTTCTAGTTCTACGAACTTTCCACTTTTTGCTATGGCTTCTTTTACCACAGCCTCAAGCTGAACACACTTTGCACATCCTGTACCTAATACTTCTATTTTCATTTTAACTCCTCGTTATTTTTTATCTATCAAACACTCTTGCATCAAAGGTGCAATGATATTCATATCAAGTTGACCTTTTATGGTGACATTTGTCTCTGTAGCGCTGATACCGTTGTTTATATTTTTAATTTTAATCATTTTTTCTTCTTATAAAATTGCGTTAAATAGATAGCCAATAGCGATAATTCCACTGCCGACTATGGCAAAAAATAGCCCAATCAGTCTAAGTGAGATGATTTTTTTAAGTATAAGCGCTTCTGGAAGACTTAGTGCGGTGACTGCCATCATAAAGCTTAGCGCGGTTCCAAGTAACATTCCCTTGGATGTCAAAACTTCCACAAGGGGCATGACACCTGCTGCGTTCGAGTACATCGGAATACCCATAACAACCGCAATGATAACAGCAAAAGGATTGCCTTCTCCAGTGTACTGTGCTATAAAATCAGTTGGGATATACCCATGTATCCAAGCACCGACTCCAACACCGAGCACCACATAGAGATAGATCTCTTTGAAGATATCATAGGTGGAGTCCCAGGCTTCTTTAGCGCGATCTTTGAAACTGAGTTTTACCATCTCTGCATGCAACTCTGCCTCTATAGGTTTCACATCCATCAAGATCTCTTTCTCCATATTCATTTTACCAATAACCCAACCACCAATAATAGCTACCGTTAATCCAAACACTATATAGATCGCCGTGACTTTCCATCCAAAAAGGCTAAAAAGCATGGCGATGGCTATTTCATTGTTCATCGGTGCTGAGATAAGATAGCTAAAAGTCACACCTAAGGGTATACGCGCTTGAATAAAACCTAGAAAAAGCGGAATGGCAGAACAAGAACAAAAAGGGGTAATGATCCCAAACATAGCAGCAGCAGCGTGCCCGTATAGGGCTGATCTGCCCTGGAGGTGAGCACGAACATACTCGGTATTGAACCATGTACGTAAAAAAGAAACAGCAAAGATGATCGTTAAAAGTAAAAACCAGATCTTGATGGTGTCATAGATGAAAAAGTGACTTGCCTCGGCAAGCTTTCCAGTTAGCCCTATAACATCATAGATAAATTGACCGCTTAATTCATGCCACATTTCTTCTCCTTTTTAAGTATTAATTACTATCCACAAAGCTCTGCTTTGACGATAGGAAGAAACTCTTTCTCAATCAGATCATATGTTTTTGCATACGCTTCAACCGCTTTACCGCTTGGGTCCTCAAAACCTACGTGAATCGTCTTTACCGCTTTTGGAAACATCGGACAGGTCTCTTTGGCAGCATCACATACAGTGACGACAAGATCAAATGCGGTATCTAAAACAGTCTCGATGACTTTAGAGTGATAGTCTTCACTCCACTCCCCTTTAGACTCCAAAAGTGCCTGAGCATAAGGGTTTACCTTTCCACTTGCTTTGACACCGGAACTCTGTGCTTCAACACAAACACCTAGTTTGGCATTGATCATCGCTTCAGCCATAATAGAACGGCAGCTATTTCCTGTACATAAAACCAACACCTGTTTTTTTTGACTCATATTTTACATTCTCCTGTTTGTGATGGTTTTCTTAGTGGTGGCAAATCAATTTCCAAGTGGCGTATCTCTTCGAGAGCCTCACTTCTGAACCTATCAATTGGTGAGCGAATAGTATAATATGCCCAAATCCCTCTGCGTTCAACACGTAGGAAACCTGCCTCTTTTAAGATTTTTAGGTGCCGTGAAAGACGCGATTGTATCATCCCAAAAGACACTTGCAGATCACAAACGCAAAGATCACCATGTACATCTAAAAAACGTAAAATGAGTACACGCGTCTCGTCATTAAGTGCAGAAACTGTTTTTAAAAAGATATCCATATCTACATCTATCTTTGCTTTATTTTTAGAAGTATAACAAAAAAAGTTAATACATCAAGATATATTGATATATTAACTTTTTAAAATCTGTTATATTGCTACAAAAGACAAATATATAGTAGATATTTCAAAGCATCATCAATTAAAAATTTAGATTTCATTTTTAAATGTTAAAATATTAAAACATGATTGACTTCTTTTAGTTATCAGAGGGTTCGATTATCTAATGTGGAGAAAAAGTATGTTATTAAAGCTTATTATTGCAACTACATTAACCGGGTTGATAAGTGGATTTTTCATTACTTTTTATGAATTGCTTATTGATTTTTTAACTAAGATCTTCTTTTTTGGTGACCCCTTTGAAACCATACCTACTCTTCCTGTATGGTATCTTTATGCTCTACCTACTGTGGCAATTTTCATCGTAAACTATCTCAATACCATGGATAAACATATTAGGGAATACAGCATTAATGAGGTTGCCGATTCAATAGCAGAAAATAAAATGAAACTGAAGATAAAAACGCTTTTTTTAAAAATTATGGCTTCAGCACTTTCACTTTCCACCGGTTTTTCTGTGGGGACAGAAGGACCCAGTGCCGGTATCGGTGCAATGATTGCCTATCAGATACATAAACTCTTTAAGCTACCCCAAATGCTAATAAAAATGATGATCAGTGTGGGAGCAACTAGTGGGATAGCAGCAATCTTCGTTTCTCCTCTCACCGGTATTGCATTTGCAGTAGAGAACATCGCTTATCAATTCATTAAACAGTATATTAGCTATCTGATTCTTGCATCGGTTATTGCTTTTGCTATTAGCATCAACTTTCTTGAACCTATCGCTTTTCGGCATTCAACGGGACGACATCTTGATATTGACTATTTCATTTCAAATCTACTATTCGTACCTTTTATTACGGCATTTGTCTATTTTTATCTCTTTTTAAAACAGAGACTCTTATACTTCATTGATCATGAAATATTCAAAAAATTCACCAAATATCGTAATTATATCTTTGCACTCATTGGAGGAAGTGTGGTTGGAACCATCCTGCTCATTGAACCTCATGCCGCATTTTCAGGGAAAGCAACTGTCATACATCTAATGAATGCTGAAACGACTATCTCACTATACTTTATCTTTGGGGTCATTATTTTACGTATTATCGGTACAACTGTTTCTATCTACTCTAATGCTGTAGGAGGGATATTCCTCCCTCTTATGAGTATTGGTGCACTGATAGGATATGGTTTTGCCGAACTGTTTACGATCTTTCATTTTTCAATAGAACCTTTCTATTTTGCGGCTATTGGTGCAGCAGTTTTTATGGGTGTGATTATGAAATTACCACTTACCGCTGTCATGCTTGCTATGGAAACAACTTTTGATTACAATGTAGTAATTGCTACAGCAATTAGTGTTGTGCTGGTGGAGTATCTCTCCAATATTAAATTTGACGTCAGACGTAAAAATGCAACTAAAGCATATAAATCTAAGGAGACAAAAAGCACTTCATCTGAGGAAAATCATAATTAAAGAATCCATTAAGGCACTAAAATAAGTTAATATATCAAGATATATTGATTTAATAGGTTATTTTTGATATACTTTTTTTAAAAAAGAGACAAGGATAACAATGATTCTCGCATTTAGCGTATTTTTAGCAACACTGGTATTTGTGATTTGGCAGCCTAAAGGGTTGCAGATAGGTACAACAGCGGTTATTAGCACTGGTTTTGGGTGTTGTCGATTTTAATGATGTTATTACTGTAACCAATATCGTATGGGATGCAACACTTGCATTCATCGGTATTATTATCCTATCAATGGTACTCGATGAGATAGGATTTTTTGAATGGGCAGCGATTAAGATGGCAAAACTCAGTGGGGAAGCGGCAACAAAATGTTTGTTTATATTTTACTTCTTGGTGCCCTTGTTGCAGCATTTTTTGCCAACGACGGTGCAGCCCTCATTTTAACACCAATTTTGTTGGCGAAAATGAAATACCTCAAAATGAAACCGCTGCCTATCTTTGCTTTTTTAATGGCAGGGGGTTTCATAGGTGACAGTGCTTCAAACCCACTGGTCATCTCAAACCTCACAAATATCGTCACCGCAGGCTATTTTGATATTGGTTTTGTCGAATATGCCAAAAACATGTTCTTGCCAAACCTCTTGAGTATAGTTGCTTCTATCACTGTTTTATGGATCTATTTCAGAAAAGATATTCCACTAAAAGTGGATGTCGCCCTACTCCCCGAAGCCTCTTCGGTCATCAAAAATCAGAAAATGTTTAAATTAAGCTGGTTCTTTCTAGCATTTTTAATGCTAGGATATTTCATAGGGGATACTTATCATCTTCCTGTCTCAGTGTTTGCCTTAGGCGGCGCTTTAGTATTTTTGGCGATTTCCAACCACTACAAGGCAACGAAACCGATCATGACCATCAAAGCCGCACCTTGGCAGGTAGTTTGGTTTAGTATTGGCCTTTATATTGTGGTGTATGGTCTAAAAAATGCAGGACTTACAAACATCGTTGCTTCATGGATTGAGATGCTGACACATCAGGGTGAAGCAGTTGCCATTATCGGTACAGGATTCCTCTCAGCGATTATGAGTTCAATAATGAACAATATGCCAACTATCATGATTATGGATATTGCCATCGATCAGGTGGGCCATGCGGGTAATGAGGCTTTGGTCTACGCAAACATCCTTGGTTCAAATCTTGGGCCTAAGATGACCCCTATTGGTTCACTTGCCACGCTACTTTGGCTGCATGTCTTGTCACAAAAAGGAGTCAAGATCGGTTGGGGCGAATATATGAAAGTGGGTCTGGTGATTACCCCGCCTGTACTCTTAATCGCACTACTAGGATTGATATAAACAGTTGCCAGACAATAGAGGGGGAAACATTTTAAATAGCCAACATACAGTAATTTGAATAGGTTTACATCACGTAATATTTTTTATTAGGTCGAAAATTAACTAAAAAAGTTAGTGTATTATTTGATTCGTAATAGGCTCTTATTGTAAAGAACTAATAGTCTGTTTAGCGATATCTATAAGACTATCTGCCCCTGGAATAAAGGGTATAAGCGATGTTCCGATTCCACCCCAAATAACCAATAATGCCATGATCGCGATAAAGATAGTACTTATACCTATAGGAAGCTTTTTTTGAGGGGTGTCAGAGGGATAGAAGTACATCATTGCAATAAGTTTAAAGTAGTAGTAAACCGATATAAAGGCAATGAGTATTCCAAGTCCAGCCAGTAAAATTTGGCCTGATTCGATGGCAGAGGTAAAGATGTAAAATTTACCTAAGAAACCAATAGTTGATGGAAAACCTGCAAGTGATAACATAAATATACTCATCATTAAAGCCATGTATGGTCGTCTCTGTGCAAAGCCTTTAAAGTCATCATAAGACATCTGTTTTGTACTCTGAGATGCTAGAAAGCTAAGGATTCCAAATGCACCAACTGCACTTAAAAAGTAAGTGATAAGATAAAACATAATAGCTGGAGCAGCGACTTCTGAATCCAAACTAATTGATGACAGAGCGATGAGCAGATATCCACCGTGAACAATGGAAGAGCCTGAAAGCATACGTTTTACAAGCGTTTGGTTAATAGCTAGCCAAGATCCACCAAGAAGTGTGAGTATGGTTATCCCTTGAAGTATCTCTGTCCAAAAAGAATTAATGGGTGCAAAACTCACAAGGTATAGACGTAGAGCAATAGCAAATATAGCTATCTTAAATGTAGAAGCTATGAACATAGTGACAGGATATGGTGCTCCGTGATAAACATCAACTACCCATGAATGAAAAGGTACCGCACCGATTTTAAACATAATTGTTATCATGATAAAACTGGCTCCTACTAAAAGAAGTGTCATGTCTTGACCCTCTTTATCTGCAACATACATAGTAATTTCTGTCAATGAAGTAGAACCTACCGCTCCATAGATAAGAGCAGTTCCAAGTATGAAAAATACACCTGTCATTGAGCCTAAGACCATATATTTCATCATGGCTTCCGAGCTTATTTTATTGTTTTTATGATAACCGACTAGGGCATAAACACTTAGTGAAGCGATCTCAAGAGCGATGAATGCTGTGAGAAGTTCATGTGCATGTGAGAGCATCATCATACCAAAAACACTAAATAAGATGAGAGCAAAATACTCTCCATTAAAGTAGTTTCGACTTTTAAAATAGTCATGGTTGATAAGTAGGGTTAAGCTGGCACCAGCAGTAAACATAAGGTCAAAAATTCTTGCAAAATCATCGACTATAAAATACTCACCAAAAATATCTGGAAAAAGAAATGTGCTGTCATACTCTCCCATTGTTGAATATTCAATAGCAAAAGATATAGCGAGAAAAAATACTGCAATGAGATTTAATCTATCAAGATTAAATCTTTTAGAGTGACTTAATAACATTAAAATAAGTGCACCTATAACAATAATAGTTATTGGCAGTGCAAAAAATAGTTGTGTTCTCATTTTAACCCTTCTGTTAAAATCATAATATCATGTAATGTAGAATTTAATTGTGGTTCAAATATCGGTGTAAATAGTGAAGGTGCTATACCCGTAGCGAGCAAAAGTATGACTAATGGAAGTAGCATAACTACTTCTCTTAGTGTTAGATCATCATATGTAGCGTCATTGTTTGAAGTACCAAAAAGAGTTCTTTGAAGCATCCAAAATATGTATAACATCGCAGATAACATTGTTGTGGCTGTAAAAATACCTATCCATAAATTTGCTTTAAACGCACCGATTATGATAAGAAGTTCAGCAACAAAACCACCTGTACCTGGAAGTCCTGCGATACTTAGTGCAAAAAATGCAAAGAAAAAAGTAAATAGTGGAGCCTTTGAGGCAATGCCTCCCAGAGAACTGATCTGTACTGTTTTGAAACGTTTATACGTTAATCCTATCATGATAAATATACCAGCAGAAGCGAGGGCATGGGTTGCAATCAAGTAAAGACTTCCACTCCAGGCATAGACATTTGTAAGAAAAAGACCAAGAGCGATAAGAGAGAGGTGTGAGCCTGAAGAGTAAGCAAACATTTTACGAAGATTATCTTCAGTTATGGCTCTAATAGCATAGTAAAGAAGTCCTATCAAGGCAAGTGCGATAATGGTAGGTGCGTAATAGATCAGTGTTGTGTCAAAAAGACCAAATCCAAATCTCCAGATACCATAAATACCAAGCTTAGCCATAATAGATGACATAATAACAACTGCCGGAGTCGGAGAAGAGCCATAAGCCGGAGCCATCCACGTGTGAAACCCAACAAGGGGAATTTTGATCGCAAACGCGAGCAGGAATCCTGCTGTTAACCAGATAGAAGTTTTTGCATCAAACGATAATGTAGTTAAATCATTTAGTGCAAAACTCCAAACCCCTACAGTGTCAAAATAAACATATCCAATATACATAATTGAAAATAACATACTCATAGAACCAAGGATCGTCATCAGCATAATTTTCATTGAGTTATACTGATGCATACCGTTTCCATACTTACCGATCATTACAAAAATAGGCAGTAGCACAGTCTCCCAAAATAGATAAAAAAGCACTAGATCAAGAGATAATACTGCACCCGTTACACCAGTTTGAAGTAACATCATGTTGTACCAGTAACCTTTTCTATCTTCATGAAACATATAGATGTATAACGGTGGCATCAAAAGACTAATAAGCAGTAAAATAATTAAAGACAGATAATCAACACCTACAATATAGCGTATACCCGCATTTTGAATCCATGTGGTATTTTGAGTAAATTGCATGCCTCCATGTGGATCGAAATAATAAACAATCCAGATAACTAGAAAAAGGGTTACAACAGAAGAGAGCATCGCTCCGATTTTTAAAACCTTGATCTCTGCTCTAAAAACACCAAGAATAACAGCTATAAAGAGTGGTAAAAATATGATATAGCTAAGGATATATTCCATCATTACATCACTCCTAATTTAAAGAGCATATAGCATGACATGGCACTAACACCCAATAATATATACAGTGAATAGTATCTAACCTTACCATTCTGTAGTTTGGCAAATAATACTGCGGATTTTCTATATCCCCATACATTAAAACTTATAAAGCCATCAAAGAGTTTAGGGTCTATGACTTTTGCAATGAAATAACTTAAAATAAGTAATGGCTTTAGAATGAGAAAGCCATAAATTTCATCAATATAAAACTTGTTAATAACAACTTTTTGAAAAAGAGTATCCACACTTACTTCTTGTGCCTCTTGCGCAAATATTCTGTATGCTAAACCCATACCTAGTAATCCTAGAAGTACATTTAGTCCACCAAGCATATACTCTGTGGAATGAGCTATGTGAAGTTTAATATCTGGTAGAGCTAAAAATGTGTTAATCCATGAATTTCCGCCATAAGCTCCAGTGACTCCTAAAAAACCAGCTGTAGTACTTCCAAATGCTAAAAAGACTAAGGGATATGTCATTGATTTTGGAATGCTTTGAAGCTTATGTATACTTTTTTCCTTGGCATGAAATACTGAAAAGAACAATCTAAACATATAAAATGCGGTTAATGCTGCAGTCAATGTACCCACTCCCCAGATAACATAATGTTCAGATGCAAATGCAGTTACTAAGATGGCATCTTTGGAGAAGAACCCTGCAAATGGTGGAATACCGCTTATAGCAAGTGTTGCAATGAGCATAGTAATATACACTAGTTTTAAATCTTTTTTCAGTCCACCCATTTTAAATATATTTTGTTCATGATGAAGTGAAATGATGACGGCTCCTGCTCCCATAAAGAGAAGTGCTTTAAAAAAGGCATGCGTAAAAACATGAAAGATACCGCTACTGTATGCTCCCAGTCCAACAGCTATAAACATATAGCCTAGTTGACTCATCGTTGAGTATGCAAGTATCTTTTTGATGTCACTCTGATAAGAAGCGATGATTGCGGCAAAGAGAGCTGAGGCAGCACCAATTGTAGCTATAAAGAGACCAATATCCGGAATCTCAACATACAAGAAGCTGTATCTTGAAACCATGTATACACCGGCAGTAACCATAGTTGCTGCATGAATCAGTGCTGAAACGGGTGTGGGTCCCGCCATTGCATCCGGTAGCCAAACATAAAGTGGAATTTGGGCAGATTTCCCCATGGCTCCAACAAAAAGAAGTATACCAATGAGGCTTAGCATCTCATGATCTATCATACCAATATTTGCTTTTATCGTGTCAAATGTAAATCCAGTACCTTCCAGTGAGATAAATAAAAGTGAGAGTGCTATTATAAAACCAAAATCCCCAACACGATTAAGTATAAAGGCTTTATTTGCAGCAGAGATATTAGAAGATTTTTTATGGTAAAAACCTATAAGAAGATATGAAGATAATCCAACTAACTCCCAACCAATAAACATCATGACAGGGTTGTCAGCTAAAACTAAGAGCAGCATACTTCCCATAAAGAGATTAAAGTAGCTAAAAAACTTCCCATATGTATCATCATCCTTCATATATCCAATTGCGTAGATGTGTATAAGCGTTCCGATGAGAGTGATAAAGGAGAGCATAACGACAGTAAGTCTATCTGCCATGAATGCAACTTCTATATTGAAGTCACCAACATTTATCCACTGAAAAAGCGTATGATGGATGGTATCACTTCCGTTAAGTAGTTCAATGCCAACCATAAAAGATAAAATAGTACTTAGTGCAGGTGTACCAATCCCCACTAAAGTATAAAAGAAATATCGTTTCTTCTTTGTATTGCTCAGATAAACCACTGCCATTAAAAAAGCTGATAAAAAAGGTAGTATTACGATTAAACTAAGCATTTTCCACACCTTCTCTAAGTTTGTTGAAATGATCACTATTAACTGTTCTAGAGGTTTTATACATATGAATGATCATTGCTAAAAAAAGTACTGCTTCAGCTGCGATAACTGCTATGATAAGAAGTGCTATAACCGAACCACTTGCATCACCAAGCACCTTTGAGAAAGTTGCAAGTAAAAGATTTACTGAGCTTAGCATTAACTCTATTGACATGTACAGTACAAAGAGGTTTTTTCTGCTTACAAGACCGACTAGACCTATGCTAAAGAGTACTGATGCCAGAAAGAAAAACATATCTGGAGTCATGATCTCTCCTCGGATTTTTTATCCTCGGTTTTTACGTTGTCTTTTCTTGCAATCACAATGGCTCCAACCATCGCAGTTAAAAGTAAGATAGAAACTATCTCAAAAGGTAAAACCCAATCACTAAAGAGTAGTTTTCCAACTGCTTTTGAGCTGATGGGTTCCATCGTACTGAAGCTTTGATAGAGTGTCGTAGTACTTCTATAAATTAATAGAGTAATAGGTAAAACTAAGAGAGAAGAAAAGAGTATCCATTTGTATTTATGTGGCTCTAATGGTAGATTTTCCGGTTTTGCATTGATAGTTAAAATGGTTAACATACTTAAAACCACAACTGCACCCACTGAGACCATAATCTGTGCAAGTGCTAAAAATCTGTTATCAAGAAGTGCAAACATTCCAGCAAGTCCAATCATTGCCACCAAGAATCCAAAAGCGCTAAACAGTGTTTGTCTATTAGTGATCATCGCGATACTTCCACCAAGCATAAATACGGCGAGTATGGTGAATATACTAATCTCTAGCACAGGAAATTTCCTCTCCGAAAGCACCCTTGTGAGATAATAATTGTTCTTTATCCATCACAAAATCTTCTCTTTTGTTACCTGTCAGTGAGAAAATACCAGTATCCATACGAATAGCATCACAAGGGCAAGCTTCCACGCAGTAACCACAAAACACACACTCTAAGGTATCTATGAAAAAACTTTTAGGCATCTTTTCATCGTCTCCATCATCTCTCTCAGTCGCTTCTATGAAAATACAGTTTGACGGACATGCCGTTGCACACATAAAACAAGCAACACAGGCTATGGAGTCATCAGCTCTATGTGTGAGGCGATGCAGACCTCTCCATCTATCTGTGATATCTGTTGGCTGCTCTTCTGGGTACTCTAGCGTGTCAATGGCATTGGAATTATTGACATTGTTAAAAAGATGTTTGAATGTAACTTTTACACCATCGTATATTGCCGGCAAATATAACTTATCTCTAAAACTATTACCATGTCTTTTGGTGACTTTTATATTTTTATTCATGAAGAAACTCCTACAACTACAATAGCTGTAATAAATATATTTACAAGTGCAAGTGGAAGCAGATAATACCACCCCAAACGTTGCACCTGATCGAAACGAAATCTTGGAACAGTCCATCTGATTAAAATAAAAAACATGTTAAAGATCATGAGTTTTACAACGAACACAGCTATTTGGAATAGTGTTACAAATAGTGAGTTGGCAAGTAAACTATCTGCCAGGAAAATAAGATAGACCAAAATAGTTTCAACTAAAAGGGTCATACCAAGCATTACGATAGTTAAAACTTTAGTCTCAAAATTTCTGCCCCCATCAGTCGACACTGTTGGACGAACCGTGTTGTTTTTCTTCATCCATCTTATAAGCACAGTGACTATAATGGGTATGATAACCGTTAATGACAGAGCAAAGATATCAAAATTCGCAAGTAGTGCTTCAGTAGATACCCATGGAATCTGATAACCCCCGAAAATCATAGTGATGATCACTGCACTCGCAGTATTCATCGCAACATACTCACCCATAAAATACATAGCAAACTTCATAGCTGTATACTCTGTCATAAATCCAGCAACTATTTCACTCTCTCCCTCTGCCACTGCGAAAGGATTACGGTTTGTTTCAGCAAACAGTGAAACGATTAAGATAATCGCAGCAAGAGGTTGTACTAAAATTCCCCAAGCTGGCAAAAAGCCAAAAAATGTTCCACTCTGCCATTGAACCATCGCGTTGAAATCGATGGTGTCATACGTCATAATGAAGGCTAAAATACTTAATCCCAAAGGCAACTCGTAAGAGATAACCATAGAGCCTGCGCGAGCAGCACCCAAAAGTGAGTACTTGTTATGAGAGAGCCATCCACCAAAGATAACCCCTAAGACACCTATAGAACTAATGGCCAAATACCAAAATACTCCAAAATCAATCGGTAGCGCTTGTATGCGCAAATTTTCACCATTTATGACTATAGTATCAGCAAATGGAATCACCATAAATGCTAAAAGAGCTGCTACAAATGTGATGATAGGAGCAAACATAAAAAGCCATTTTCCATTTTTAATATGTGCGGGGTAGTACTCCTCTTTAAGTATTAGTTTTACAACGTCTGCGAAGGACTGTACAACTCCACCAAGTCTGAACCCAGCGATATTTGTACGGTTTGGTCCTAACCTGTCTTGTACCAACCCTGAAATTCTTCTTTCAAGCCATACCAAAATAGGAATAGTAAGAAGTGCCAATAATGTCCCCAAAACAAAAGATGCTACTGCGACAAGGATAGCAGCGGTACTCATAGACTTATCTTTAAAAGAGATTCAATAATAGTAGGAATTGGCATGTTTCTTGACACGGCTTTTTCACATTTTTGAACAATGTCATCTTCATTTGTTAGTGTTCCCGAGTTTTCACTAAATGCTGCTACAGGAAAGACAAGATCATAACCATTGCGTTTATGCGTGAAAAAGTTTATATGCGAGTCTGCTTTAAATTCTTGAGGATGATTGAAGTTTATAATTAATCCGCTGTGCTTTGGTGTGTTCGTATCGATATGAAGTGTTTCGATGGTTTTATAATTAGCAGCTCTATTTGCACTTTTTAACATGTCGTCCTTAAAGCTCTCATCCATATAGACATCAAGTGGTGAGCATACAGATGCATTTATATCTTTTGCAAATGTTAAAATAGCTTCTATCTCTTCGCTGTAAAGATTTGCATCTATAACCACACTTATAGTGTTTTTATATCTTTGCATCAACTCTTTAGCTTCTTGAATGGCTTCATTTTCTATTATTTCTTTGCCATTCAAGAGAGTTGATTCTTGACGATTTTCTTGTAATTCTTTATAACTAAGTCGTCCCTCATCACACATGAAAAAGCCATTGACATCATCATTTCTTCTAGGTCTAAATCTATAAATAACATCATCTTGATACTTTATCTTGTTATGGTCTATAAAGATATTGCATCCTTTTGCACAACCATGACAGACGGAGTTTACGGTTTGTAAAAACCAAACTCTCTGAGCAAATCTAAAGTCTTTACTTGTCAAAGCTCCAACAGGACATAGATCTACAACATTCATGGCATAAGGATTATCTAGTTTTCTCCCAGGCATTGTACTTACTCTCGCGTTGTCACCACGACCTATGATGCCTAGTTCATGCGTACCTGTGATTTTATCGGTAAACCTTGTACATCTTGCACATAAAATACAGCGCTCCTGGTCGAGCATTACATTTGAGCCCAAGTCAACATGTTTTGCATGTTTTACCTTATCCTGTATGGTGACTTTTGCATTATGAAGTCCATAATCCATGTAAAATTCTTGCAATGAACACTCGCCAGCCTGGTCACAAACAGGACAATCAACAGGATGATTTATTAACTCTAATTCTAAAATATCTGTGCGAATTTTTTCGATATTCTTTCCCGTAGATCGAACTTCCATATTTTCTTTTATGAGTGTGTCACAAGCTATTTGGGGTCTCTTTTGTCCTTCTATTTCAACCATACACATTCTACAGTTGCCAACAGGGCCAAGTGATTCGTGGTAGCAAAAATATGGTACTTTTATTTTTTCTTTTATGAGGAGGTCTATAAGAAGCGAACCCCCTTTGGCGGTGTATATTTTCGAATCAACGATGATATCTATCATTTCACTCATAATGCCGCCTCAAATTCATCTCTAAATTTACCTAGGAAAGATGTAATGACGGTTGATACAGCAGGAGCAAAAACACAGATAGTTTTGCCATTCATTGTGTCTGCGACATCTAAAAGTTTATCTATATCTTCTTTTGTACCTTCTTTGTTTAAGATCTTACCTACAAGCTTATCAGTCCAGCCTGTTCCTTCCCTACAAGGCGTACACTGTCCACAAGACTCCTCATGGTAAAATTCTAAAAGATTTTTTAAGGCACTTACCATGCAAGTATCTTCATCCATCACTATCATTCCACCAGTACCAAGGCTACTTCCCATACTCCGCATCGTTTCATAATCCAATGTTGCCGTATTGGCTTCCTTGGCGGTCAATATAGCACTTGAAGCACCACCGGGGATTACCGCTTTGAGTTTTTTACCATTTTTGATCCCGCCACCAACATGATTAATGTATTCCATCATAGGTGTACCGTATTCTGCTTCATAAACTCCGGGGTTATTGACATGCCCACTCATTGCAAACAAAAGTGTTCCCGGACTTTGCTTGGTTCCAAATGCCTTATACGCATCAGCACCATTTTGTATGATATAAGGTACAGAAGCGATAGTTTCAACATTGCTAACAAGTGTTGGATGATCAAAAAACCATTCAGGTTCTTTTTGCTTTGGTTTAAGTCTTGGATGACCACATTTCCCTTCCATAGATTCTAAAAGTGCTGATTTCTCTCCACAAATATAGGCTCCGGCACCACGATGGATAGTGATGTCACAGTTATCTAGAAGTCCGTCTATATAAGCCTCATCTATGGCAGATTGTAAAATATCTTGAAATTGTTTATATTCCCCGCGTATGTAGATATACGCATGTTTTGCTTTGACGGCAAAACAAGTGATTAAAATCCCTTCTAATAAAAGGTGTGGGTCTTTAGATATGATTTGTCTATCTTTAAAAGTTCCCGGTTCACTCTCATCACAATTTACCACCAAGAATGATGGCTTATCAGATCTTTGTGGCATTAAAGTCCACTTGTCACCGGCAGGTGATCCACCCCCACCTTTTCCTCTTAAATTGCTCTCTTTGATGATTTCTATGATTTCCAATGGAGAATACACCTCCATTTTTTCTAGAGTTCTATAGGCTCCATGCGCTTTTGCTACTTCTAGCGTATGGCTATCATCAAGATGGAACTTACGAGAAACTAATTTACAGGTTCTCATCTAAGTTCCCTTAAGGTTGTTTCAACTTTTTCGATCGTTAACTTTTCATAATAGATATCATTTATTTGCATAACAGGTGCAGTGTCACACGAGCCAAGGCATTCTACATGTTGGATGTTTACATCTTTGTCTTCTAAATATTTTACAATTTCATCGCTTCCGCAAAGTTTGCAAGAGAGTGTTTTGCAAACTTGAACATTTGGTTTGTCACTTGGAGAAAGCTGAAACATAGAGTAAAAAGTTACAACTCTGTAAATCTCCATTGGAGGTATGCCAATCTTTTCGCTGATGACATCAATGGCATCTATACTAATAAACCCATCTTGATATTGGGCCATCCAAAGACAGGGAAGACAAAGTGCTTTTGGATTAGGATATCGTTTTTTAAGTGCTTCAATTTTTAAAAGATTTTCATCATTAAATACAAAACTCATCTATCCATCTCTCCCGCTATGATATTTAAAGACCCAAGTGTCATTATGGCATCAGCTACTTGATAATTTTCTATGATTTTTGGATACGCTGCCATATGGTAAAAACTAGGGGGTCTGACTTTTACCTTATATGGGGTTCCACTGCCATCACTTACTATATAAAAACCGAGTTCACCATTTGCTGCTTCAAAAGAACCATAGTACTCACCTTCTGGGACTTTCACCCCGTCTACTACAAGCTTAAATTGATTCATCATTCCCTCGATCCCACCATACACACAATCTTTACCGGGCATTATTATTCGTTTGTCAGAAACATTAATATCACCATCAGGGATTCTATTCATGGCTTGTCTAATGATCTTTAGACTCTCGTTCATCTCATCATAACGAACCATCATCCTGTCATAGGTATCACCCACTGAACCTATGACCATGTCAAAATCAAAAGTGTCATAATAGTAATATGGATTTGAAAATCTTAGATCATATGCAACACCGCTGGCTCGAAGATTTGGACCAGTAAAACCGTAGTCTATCGCTTGTGCAGCGCTTACAGGAGATACATTCTGGATACGATCGTTATAGATACGATTATGTGTAATCATCTTGAGTGATTCACTGATTCCATGATCAATTTTGGTTAAAACATCAGCTAAATCTGTCTCCCATCCATCATATAAATCATGTGTCATGCCACCGATACGCATATAAGAGTTTGTAAGTCTTGCACCCGTAAGTTTAGATAAAAAATCATAAGCATTGTCACGAGGGTTGTACAGATACCAGTAGTTCGTTTGTCCTCCCATATCAAGAAGTCCCGCAGCCAAACATACAAGGTGATCTATCACGCGAGATAACTCGGCAACTATGACCCGTATAAATATCCCCCTGTCTGGCAAAGTGATATCCAACATCTCTTCAACGGTTTTCGCAAATGCGATGTTGTTCATGATAGCCGAACAGTAGTTCAGTCTATCCGTATAAGGAATGATCTGATTATAGTTGTGGTTCTCGCAACTCTTTTCAAAACCACGATGTAGGTAACCAATTTCACAAGCTGCAGCTACGATCTTTTCACCATCAAGGGCTGCAAGCGTTCTAATAGTTCCATGACTCGCAGGGTGTGACGGACCTAAGTTTACTACCATCAGGTCATCTCTATTCATATCAAGGTTTCGTTCTTCCAAAAGTGGTCTCATCTCATCCATCAAATCTTGGGAAGTTGTGCAGTACTGACCTTTTGTGATCTCATAATCTTTTCTTAAAGGATGTCCAACAAATTCGTTATGGTTCAGAACACGTTTTAGCATTTTATGGTCTTGGAAATGTATACCGTATTGGTCATAGATCTCTCTCTCCGCCCATTCTGCTGTGCCAAAAAGTGAAGATAAAGTAGGAACACCTATCTCTTCGTCTAAAACAGATACTTTGTACGTAACAGTATCTTTAAACTCGCAGTGTCTTAAAATATAAATAAGTTCAAACCTGCTTGACGTTGCATGAGATTTGTTTAGGTTGTCTATGGCTGTTATGTCCAGTAAGAGTGTGAATCCTAATTCTTCTTTGGCATTTGTGATCGTCTCTAATAGTTTATCGCTATCAATAAGAGTGAAATTATTTAGCTTAGACATCATCAAGCTTACCTTTAAACTCAGTGTTTCTCACTTCAAGACTAGGTTCGCGTTTAAGTTGTCTCTGTATATCTAAAATAGCATCTATGATGGCTTCTGGGCGAGGTGGGCATCCAGCTACGTAAACATCTACAGGTATTATCTCATCTATGCCTTGAAGGGTTGTGTAGTTATCATAAAAACCACCAGTTGAAGCACAGGCACCCACTGCAATCACCCATTTTGGTTCTGGCATCTGGTCATAAATCTGCTTGAGTATGGGCGCTTGTTTATAGCTAATGGTTCCGGCCACTACAAGTAGATCAGCATGGCGAGGAGAAAACCTCAGAACTTCCGCCCCAAACCTTGAGATGTCATAGCGACTAGCCGCTGTTGACATAAACTCAATAGCACAACAGGCAGTACCAAAAACAAAAGGCCATAAAGAAGCTTCACGACCCCAGTTTATGACTGCATCTATCTTTGTCGTGACGACAGCATCATCTAGCATATGTGTATTACTTACGTCCATTTTAGTACCCCTGATTTGTAAACATAAATAAGTCCAGAAACCAGCAGACCTACAAAAACAAACATTTCCATAAGAGCAAAAAGACCAAGTTCTCGGAGATTCAGGGCCCATGGAAACATAAAAAGAACTTCTACGTCAAATATTAGAAAGATGATTCCTACTAAAAAAAACTTAACATTAAAACTGTCAAAAGAGTCTTTTTGAGTTAGACGAATACCACCTTCAACAGGTTCGTTCTTTCTAACGTTATCACTTGAAGTACCCAGGTATTTTGTTAAATGAAAAAGAAGAGGGAGTATTATTATTAAAGCCAGTATCATTAAGGAAGCTAAAAAAAGAGAACCAGACATTTTACTCACCTTATATTTTAAATTTTAGATCAGCATATTTAATAACACTAGCACTTATATATAGTGTATCACACTTTATATCATTCAATAAACTCTTGAAAATTTCAATAAGGTTTATAAATATTGAAGTTAGAAATTAAGGTAATCGATAATTCAAAAATTTACATGTTTTACTTTGCATTAGTATGACAAAATCGTACTTAAAAAGTAATTTTTTATTGTATATATTTATGATAATAAATACATTATGTCATTAATTTTAGATACTAATACAATTGTACTCTGCGGTGTTTAAATCTTTAAAGTTTCAATGTGATAAATTAAAAAGACCGAAGTTTCAAGTCGTTATATTCACTTGTCCTTTAAGTCAATCATTAATCTAAGAAATTAATTCTTAGAAAAATTACTATCGCAAATATTTGCATCAGTGATTTTTCCATTTTCTTTAACATACTCAATCCCCCATTCAAGCATCTCATTAAGAACTGGTTTTAATTTTAGTCCAATAGGGGTAAGAGAATAAACAACTTTTGGAGGAACTTCTGCAAAGACCTCTCTCTTAATTATATTTTTTTCGACTAACTCTTTTAGTTTTATAGTGAGTGTTTTTTGGCTTATTTCATGTATATCTTCACTTAGTTCTTTAAATCTTTTATCAGCTTCAAGCAGATACCAGATAACTGCTAATTTCCATCTATCATTGAATATATCCATTGTAACGGAAACTGAACATTTATATTCTTTATCATTTATATAATACATTGACATCCTTTTAGATATAAAATTGTAGCTCTTAATTACTTAATTATCCCTTACTTACCTAAAGTAATGTAAGGGATAATTAAGTAAATTAGTTATATCATTCTCACTAGCAAATACATAAAAAGGCAGAAAATGAATAATTTCACGTACTACAATCCGACAAAAATAGAGTTTGGAAAAGAAAAAGAAAATGACATTGGAGAATACTTAAAAGATTCAGATATAAAAAAAGTATTGTTGGTTTATGGTGAAGGAAGCATTAAAAAGAACGGTATCTATAATCGAATCATAGATTCATTAGATAATAACAATATAGAGTTCGAAGAACTTTCAGGAGTAGTTAGTAATCCTTTACTCAGTAAAGTAAATGAAGGTATCAAACTGGCGAAAGACAATAAAGTTGAAGCTATTTTAGGTGTTGGCGGGGGTTCTGTTGCTGATAGTGCAAAAGCAATAGCTGCCGGAGCAAAATATGATGGGGACGTATGGGACTTTTTTATCCATAAGGCTCAAGTAACCGAAGCACTTCCAGTCTTTACGGTTATGACTTTAGCGGCAACCGCAAGCGAGATGAACGGAAATTCCGTTGTGATGAATGATGAGACGAAGCAAAAGTACTCTATCTCATCTGTTGTCGTAAATCCAGTTTTATCTGTGATAAACCCTGAGCTTATGGCTACAGTCAGCAAGGAATATCTTGCGTATTCAGCGGTTGATATTATAGCGCACAGTATTGAAGTCTATTTTACAGCTTCAAGCCATCCAAATTTCAACTCCAGAATTGTTGAAAGCATTATAAAAACTGTGATGGAGACTACAGAGATACTTTTGGAAAATCCGAATGATTATGAGGCAAGAGGAGAATTTGCATGGGCTGCGATTCAAGCATTAAACGGTCTTACTCCAGCAGGAACAGCAGGGGGAGATTATCCAAACCATATGATAGAGCACTCTTTATCAGCCCTCTACAATGTGGCACATGGAGCAGGTCTTTCTATCGTGATCCCTGCATGGATGAAATGGTATAAAAATAAAAATATCAAACAATTTGAGAGGTTTTCCCATGAGATTTTCGCTCTTGAGAGCGCAGATGCAGGGATAGAAAAACTAGAAGCATGGTTTGCGAAAATCGGGGCACCTGTCACTCTTAGTGATGCAAATATTCCAAGAGAGGGAATTGAAGCTTTGGCTGAAAATGCATATGAGACATCGAAACTTTTAGGAATGGATGGGAAATATTCTAAAAATATAATCGCAGAGATACTAGAAAAAGCATAATAAAATAAAGGTCATACTATGAAAAATGTACTAATAATTAACGGGCATCAAAGATATGCTGAGATTGCAGAGGGTAAATTAACGCAACTGTTTATAGACGCAGCGAGTGATTTTTTCTCTAAGAACGGATTGAATGTTAAACACAGCATTGTTGACAGCACGTATAATGTCAAAGATGAACTTGATAAATTTGCATGGGCGGATTATATTTTATTTCAATATCCTGTATATTGGATGGGGGTTCCCTGGATGACTAAAAAATACATAGATGAAATTTTTTCGGGCGGTATTCAAAGGGTGACGTATATGAATGATGGAAGAAGTAAAAAAGACTCTTCTAAAAAGTATGGCAGCGGAGGATTGATGGGAGATAAAAAATATATGTTGAGCTTAACATATAATTGTCCGACAAGTGAATTTAGTAATAAAGATGGATTTTTTGACGGACTCTCTTTAGATGAAGCGAATGTTGCTACTCATAAAACTTTTCAGTTTTGCGGTGCGAAACCTTTAGAGACTTATTCAATACACGACATATATAAAGGTGACTTAGATATAGATTCAGAATTAGAAAAGTTTGAAAAAACATTAAAAAATAATTTTTTATAAAATATAGGAGTAGTAATGAATCAAGTAATAGAGCAACTTAGTACTAGAAAATCTATTAGACAATTTACAGGGGAGAGTGTAAAGGCTGAGGATTTAGAACTGATTATTAAAACAGCACAAAGATGTCCAACATCTATAAATGGCCAACAAATATTTTTAGTATACACCAAAGATAAAGAAAAAATAAAACAAATTGCCCAACTTTGTGGCGGACAACAGCAAGTAGCTACTGCTGATGTATTTATATCTATTGTTGTGGATTTTAACAGAACTATTTTTGCTGTTGAACAAGCGGGTGAAAAACATGTAATAGATAAGTCAGCCGAGGGTGTTTTGGTGGGTGCTGTTGATGCTGGAATTATGCTAAATGCTATTCAGGTATCTGCTGAATCTCTTGGATATGGTACAACGGCAATTGGTGCAGTTAGAAATGAGCCTGATTCTATGATTAAGTTATTAGGTCTTCCTCCTAAAACATTCCCAATAGTAGGAACTACAATTGGTGTTCCTACAAAAGATGCGAAAGATGCTCCTTTGAAGCCTAGAATACCAATAGATAGTTTTGCTTTTGAAAATAAGTATGAGGATAAAAAAGTAAAAGACGGTGTTTTAGAGTATGAAAAACAGATGAAAAAGTATAGAGAAAATCATAATATAGATTATCTTCAATCTTACGGTGAACAAACAGCTTCTTATTATAAAAATATTTATTTTAGAAAAATTGCTGAAAATTATAGAAATCAGGGATTTGAGTTTAAAGATTAAAAAGGAAAGATATGAAAAATATAGTCATAGTTGCAAGTATTAAGGCAAAAAATGAGTTTAAAGATGAAGTTTATAATGAACTTGTAAAGCTGTATGAAGCAACACATAAAAATGATGCGGGTTGTATTCAATATGATTTACACAAAGACCTAGAGAACAAAAATTGTTTTACTTTTATTGAAACATGGGAAAACGCAAAACTTTTAGATGCGCATATGCAAAAAGAACACTTTCATTCATTTGTTAAAAGTGTAGAAAATAAACTAGAAAACTTAGAAATTAGTAAATTAGAAAAAGAAAAAATATAAAAATGTATTAGTTCTTAATGTAATATATTTAGAAGCATTAAATGCAAAATATAATGCTATAAGTTCTTTAGAATCTGCTAAATATGATTTAGAAATTAAAAAAGCAAATATACTTTACCATAGAGGTAAAGACTTACTGGAGTATATAAAATGAAAAGATTAAAACAATCAATAGCTATATCAGTTGTATCATTATTAATGATGCCATCAATAATACAAGCAAGTGAAGCACCTAAAATGCCTCCACCAAAAGCAGATATTTATGTAGTTCCAAAAGCTAAAAGTCTACCTATATCTTTAAAATATCCAGCACAAATTAAATCATTTCAAAATATTAAAGTTGTATCAAGAGTTTTAGGTGTATTAGAAAATAAATATTTTAAAGAGGGGCAAAAAGTACAAAAAGGTGATCTACTTTATACAATAGAAGATAATACTTATAAAGCAAGGGTAGATGCAGCAGAAGCATCGGTTAAAATTAGTGAGGCATCTTTAAATAATGCAACAATGAATTGGAACAGAATACAAAAACTTTATAAAAGTAAATCAGTAAGTGATGAGAGGAAGGATACTGCATTTTTTGATTATGAACAAGCTGTTGCAACTTTATCTTTAACAAAAGCACAACTAATGCAGGCAAAAATAGATTATGATTATACAAAAGTAAAAGCAACAATATCTGGTATAGTGGGCTTAAAACAAGTTGATATCGGAGATTTAGTTACAAACACCCCACCACAAGAACTTACCTCTATAACACAAAATGAGAAAGTATATATAGATTTTTCTATGCCACTTAGTGACTATGCAAATATCAAAAATGGGTTATGGTCATTACCAACAAATAATCATGTCAATGTAAATATAGAGATAAACAATAAAGCTACACCATACAATGGTATGATAGACTTTATAGATGTAAATATAAACCAAAATACATCAACAGTAAAAATGAGAGCAATAGTTGATAACAATGATAGCTTTTTAATGCCTGGAAATTTTATAAGAGTTGTACTTAAGGATATAGTTCAAAAGAATGTTATCACTATACCACAAAAAGCTGTTATACAAAATCCACTAGGAACTATTGTATTTATTGAAAAAGATGGAAAAGCTGCAGTTAAACCTGTAGTACTAGGTCATGAAACAGGTGATAAATATATCGTAGTAGGTGGACCACTTGAAAGTGGAGATAAGGTTATAATAAATAACTTTTTTAGAGTAAAGCCAGGTGCAGGCGTGCAAGTTGACAAGATCATCAATGAACAAGGAAACTAGATGTTTTCAAAATTTTTCATAAATAGACCAATATTTGCAACCGTAATCTCAGTATTGATCATACTTGCAGGTGCTATATCTTTAAAAATGCTCCCGATTAAAGAGTATCCAGCCGTAACACCCCCACAGATAAATGTTACAGCGATCTATCCAGGGGCAGATGCTGCAACTCTTTCAGCAACAGTAGCAACCACTTTAGAAAATGCTATTAATGGTGTAGATAATATGACATATATGACCTCTACAGCTTCCCCTAGTGGTGTTTTGTCTATTAGTATCATATTTGAAGTTGGAAGTGATGTATCACAAGCAAAAGTAGATGTAAACAACCGAGTACAGCTAGCACTCAACAAACTACCAGCTGAAGTACAAAGACAAGGTATAGCTGTAAAAGAGAGATCACCTGATATGTTAAAGGTTCTTGCTTTTACCTCAAAAAATAATGTTCATGATACAACATTTATCTCAAACTATCTGACGATTAATGTACTTGATGATTTGAAAAGAATCAAAGGGATTGGTGATGTTACAGTATTTGGAGAAAAAGATTATGCTATGAGAATCTGGATAGATCCTGATAAATTAGCATTTTACAACCTTATCCCAAGTGATGTTAATAAACTAGTTCAAAGTCAAAATAATCAATACGCAACAGGTTCTGTTGGTGCAGAACCAACAAAAGAGATTCAACCATTTACTTACTCAATATCTACAGAAGGTCGTCTTAAAACTGTAGCAGCCTTTGAAAATATTATAATCCGTTCAAATAGCGATGGTTCAACTTTAAGATTAAAAGATATAGCACAAGTAAAACTTGGATCAGATACTCTTAATACAATAGGAAGATACAACAGTGAACCTATGATGCCTGTTGGTATATTCTTATCTCCTGGTGCGAATGCCCTAGAGGTTTCAAAAGCACTTGATGATACTTTAGAAGAGTTAAAAATAAAATTTCCTGAAGATTTAGAATACAAAGTGCCATACGATGCAACACTTTTTGTAACTGAATCAATCAAAGAGGTTATCAAAACTTTACTAGAAGCTATAGTGTTTGTAACTATTCTTATCTATTTATTTTTAGGAAACTTTCGAGCTACTATTATACCAGTTCTTGCAATTCCTGTATCTGTTATAGGTACTTTTGCAGGACTTTATGCTGCTGGTTTTTCTATAAACCTCCTTACTCTTTTTGGTATGATTTTGGCTATTGGATTGGTTGTTGATGATGCTATTATTGTTATTGAAAATGTTGAGAGAATTTTACGAACCAAAACTATAAGTGTGAAAGATGCCACTATAGAGGCTATGAAAGAGCTTACCACACCACTTGTAGCTATCATACTTGTACTATCTGCTGTATTTATACCAGCAGCTCTAAGTGGTGGCTTTAGTGGTGTTATGTATAAGCAATTTGCTATTACTATTGTCATAGCTGTTGTTATCTCTGGACTTGTAGCACTAACACTTACACCAGCTCTTTGTGCAATATTTTTAAAAGAGCATGAATCTGAACCTATCTATCCTATTAAAAAATTCAATGATTTTTTTGATTGGCTTACAATTAAGTTCTTAGGAATTGCAAAACAAACTATAAAAAAATGGGTATTTTCACTCCTATTATTTGCTGGGCTTTTATTTGCAACTTATGCTATTATGCAAAAAACACCAGCAGGTCTTGTTCCAATTGAAGACAAAGGGGTATTAATGGTACTAACATACCTTATGCCATCAACTTCACTAGGTGAATCTTCTAAGATAACAAAAAATATAGAGAAACAACTTTTAGCAAATCCAAATATTATAGGTATTGGAGCGATTACAGGTATTGATATTGTAACATTTGCGTATAAAACAGATGCAGCTATTATGTTTGCGATGCTTAAACCTTGGGATGAAAGACCTGCTGCAAATCAAAACTCACAAGCTCTAGCAGGACAACTTATGGGACAATTCATGCAAAGCAAAGATGCTTTTGTAATACCTGTAAATCCCCCACCAATTAGGGGTATGAGTACGACAGGTGGTTTTGAGATGTGGATACAAGATAGAACAGGTGGCGAACTAGCTACTTTAAATCAATTCACTCAAGAGATTTTAGCAAAAGCTGCAACAGACCCAAGACTTGCAGGTATAAGAACAACGCTCAATACCAATGTACCGCAATATCATTTAACAGTAGATAGAGAAAAAGCAAAAGCTATGAACCTTTCTATAGAGTCTATTTTTAAAGCTATTCAAAATACTTTTGGAAAAGGCTATATAAATGATTTTAATCTTTATGGAAGAACATTTCATGTCAATATACAATCTGAGTCTCAATATAGAGCAACTCAAGATGAATTTAAAAATAGTTATGTAAGAACAAACCAAGGGGAACTTATCCCAATAAGTGAACTTGTACATTTAGAAAGAAAAGTAAATGCAAGTGTAATCGAAAGATTTAATATGTTTGCATCAGCAAAAGTTACAGGAAACCCAGGTGCTGGGTATGCTTCAAGTGATGCAATACAAGCTATAGAAGAGATATCTTTAAGTATTCTTCCAGAAGGGTATACTATAGCGTGGGCTGGTACATCGTATCAAGAGAAAAAGCTAGCAAATGAGGGAAGCTACACTTCCTTATATGCAGCGATATTTATATTTTTGATCCTTGCAGCACTTTATGAAAGTTGGAGTATCCCTATAGCTGTCATTATCTCTATACCATTTGCTATATTTGGAGCTGCCTTAAGTGTATATTTAAGAGGCTTAGAGGCTGATATATATTTTCAAGTAGGATTAGTAACTTTAGTGGGATTAAGTGCAAAAAATGCTATTTTAATTGTAGAGTTTGCAATGGATAAATTAAGAAATGGAATGAGTTTGTTTGATGCTACAATAGAAGCTGCAAAACTTAGGTTTAGACCTATTGTTATGACCTCTTTGGCATTTATAGTTGGTACATTACCATTGGCTCTTAGTACTGGTGCTGGTTCTTCTAGTAGACATATTATTGGTACAACTGTTGTTGGTGGTATGACAGCTGCTATGATTATAGGAACACTTTTTATACCACTATTTTTCTATTTAGTTATGGTAGTTAAACAAAAGTTTAGTAAAACTAAAAGCTAAAATAAAAAGTCAAATGAATATAAATCGTAAATATACTATACCTAAAGGGGTTGTAGTGATTTAAGCTATGCTTACCTCTATAACTCCTTTGGCAATAGATGTGTATTCCCCCTCAAATATTCAGATGTCTGAATATTTGATTTTAAATTTTTCTCACTGTTCGCCACTTACACCCCTCCCCCCCACACAGCACCATAGTTTTATTTCTTTAATAAAGAATTTATATTTTTATCTTGTTCCTCTGTACGTTTATTGCTCTCATTCACAGACTTTTTTGCCATGTCCATGGCGTTAACACGACTATCGAGGTAAGTATCTACAGGGTTTTTGATTGATTCGTTGTGACTCTTTTTTGTTTCCTCCGTACAGGCTGTGATGAGTAAGAGACTTGTAATATAGAAGATAAAGATACTGCTGCTTTTCATGGTATACCTTTTATTATATTTGGTAAAAGTAGAACACATAGTAGAACACATATGTGAAGGCTCTAATCTTCTCTTTTTTTATTCATTACCCGCCTATGGTATCAACACCTTTGATCATGCAAATACATCCATATCAAAAATGTTTTCCATTATCTTTACTGTGTGGCTTTAGGCACAAAAGCTGCTCTCGTAGCCACTAGCTATTGTTGCAATACACACAGGTTATTTTTTCTTTGGTGTTGTTTTTTAATTTCATAAAAATATCAACTGGACATCTTTTTTAGAGGGGAGAAAGAAGAGATATATAGCAGTGTGACTTTATACTACTACCTCTGACCGACACGGATTATTGAACGCTCCCTTAATTTTCAAAAATTAGTCGTCATCATCTTCTTCTTCACCAAATGTTGCTAAAAGCCCTTTACTCAACTCTTTTGTTTCACTTGCTGATAATTTTGCCTCAGGATGAGGAAGTACATAGAACCAAGGAGGCATTTCACCCTCTTCAAATGCTTCTTTAGC
>Ga0209414_1000024_pt1 | contig 59030 bp, 50 predicted proteins | sample LakVidmifraction_4_FD_181154 | JGI IMG/M metagenome (GOLD analysis project Ga0209414, IMG submission 181154) | Hypersaline microbial communities from Lake Vida, Antarctica - Brine Hole Two &gt;0.2 micron (SPAdes) (version 2) | ecosystem: Environmental > Aquatic > Non-marine Saline and Alkaline >...
ATTTTCCCATTTTTAATCACTTTATGTATATTTAAAAAACTACTTCTTGGCGAGGTATGCTGAACCATTTCTTCTTTGTACTCATTCAGTTGTTTCTCTGAAATATTAGTCCCTACAATAGTTTTATCATTCTTTACCCCAAATACTAACCAAGCTTGTGATACTCCCTTTAAATTGGCTTCGTTACTTAAAGCAGTGAAATATTGACCTAATTTATCTTTACTATATTGATTTTTAGCTTCTTTAAATTCTACAACTTCGTTTTCTGTAGAAAGATTTAATAATGTATCTAAAATAGTTTCCATTAGGCTTTTTTCTTTTTACGTGTTATTCTTGGTTTTTCTAACAAGGTATTTTTATTTATCATCTTCTCATATTCTTTGAACAGGTATTCTAAACGTTCTGTATCACTTGTAAATGGTTTTAAACGATAACAACGCTCAATAGCTAAATCTAATTGATGATGCGCTTCTTTTAAGCCTTTAGGCATTTTATTAGGGTCGTAGAGTTGTGCTAATGTTTTACCTGAATGTTTTTCTCTTTCTTCTAACACCTCAAAAACATGTAGATTGATTTGTTCTTTTTGTTTTTGAGAGATTTCTGGAAAAGGAAAAGTATTATAACAAATACCAACAGAATAACTTATGTCTGTTCGCATTCTACCGCCAACAGCTTTTACCCAAACCATATGCATTTGCGAAGTTATAACACCAAAAACGAATGGTTCTGGATCATATAGAACTTGAGCACTTTGTTGAACAACAACTTTTTCTCCTAAAAAACCTATAGGTATATAATCTCTCCTTTCCGAGGATGTTAAAGGAATTATTATTTGACTATTAATTGGTTGATGACGATACCTAAATTGGTGGGCCCTATCTGCAAGAGTTTTTGCAACTTCTCCACCATTTTTACGAAACTTTCTACATTCGTTAATTCTATTATTTATGAATGATATTTTTTTTGCATCTTCTAATTCATCATCTTCAATCCAAAGACAATATCTCTTTAAGCCCCTAATAAACTCTTTTGCTCCTGTTGTTTCCCTTATAAAACTTTTAGCTTTCGGAAAATTATTAATTAACGCATCTTTTTCTTCTTCGGTTAACATTAAATGACCATCATCTAATGCCATATTTCCTGATATCATTTTAGGTAAATTACTCAATGTGAGTAGCCTTTTTTGAACTATTAAATTTGCACCATCTATCAGGTAAGCATTAATACTTGATGCCTTTATTTTGCTTTTATCTAAATAAATATATTTTTGAGTGTCGGAATTTTCGAGTTCTATACCAATTATAGAACAAGTAACACCTGCATTTCCCTTTGCATTATTCGTCCATTTAAAATTTGGAACAGCAAAGAAAATATCAACTTTACCTGACTTTAAAACAAATGGCCACAAAAGACTTACTTGATTACCCTGACAAATTGAATTTGTAGATACTAATCCCATTTTAGATTTACCTTCTAAATATTCTGAACCTTTTAAAAACCAACAAGAAACATAATCAAGTGTTTTATAATTTGTTTTACCGTGAAATAATAGTTTTAAATCCTTTTTTTGTTCTGCGTCTTGCTTCTTTTGGCCTGCATAAGGTGGGTTCCCTAAAATATAGATTTCGTCATTTTCATTTTTAGGGCAAGTATCTTCCCAATTTAAACGTGTTGCATTCCCTTGTGTAATATTGCCTGCTTCTTTTAATGGTAAAATAGGTTTTGCTTTCCCAAAGTCAAATAATTCATCAACAAATATTTTGTTCATTTGGTGTTCTGCCAACCATAAAGAGAGTATTGCCATTTCGTGTGCAAAATCATCTAACTCAATACCATAAAACTGTGAGAGCTTAACTTCTGTAAATACAAAAGAGTATTGTGGTTCTAATTCATTTATTTGTTGCCAAATCTTTATTTCTAATTTACGTAACTCCTTGTATGCAATAATTAAAAAATTACCACTGCCACACGCAGGGTCAAATATTTTAAGTTTTGAAATTCTGTATATTAACTGGCGAAGCTTTTTGGGATTGTCTATATTTTTTTCAAAGTCTTCATACAACTCATTTAAAAACAAGGGTTCCATTACCTTCATAATATTAGGCACAGAGGTATAATGCATCCCTAAACCACTACGATAGGCAGGATTTACGACTGCTTGTATCATAGAGCCAAATATATCTGGGTTTATTTCACTCCAATCTAAATCGCCACACTCAATTATTATTTTACGTGCTTCTTTAGTAAACTTTGGTGATACTATGGTATTTCTAAACAAACCACCATTTACATAAGGAAACTCCTTAAAATGTGAAGCTTCTTTACTATTGTCTTTTGTATTTAGAACCTTGAACAATCTATCTAAAAATGTGTGCGTATCACTACCATCTTTTTGTGTATGTTGCTCTAATGTATCGGTAAACATTCCCTCAATATGAAATATGTCGGTGTCTTCTGCAAAAAAACAAAAGAGCAAACGAGATAGAAAGATATTTAAGTTATGACCGCCATCATCGTAAATATTTGGGTTTTCAGTTACTAAAATATCGTAGAGCTTCGCCATTTTATAGGAAGCTTTTCTATCTGCAAAATTCTCATTTGTTTGAGCGTATTTTTCTTGACCTGCCCAAGGTAAAAAGAAACCAAAATGTTTATGAATTTCAAGAATAGGTGTATCTAATGCCAACCCTGTTCTTATATCTTTTGCTAATAATGTTTTGTAATCTGTAACAATTACAAAGCGTGGATTGTGTTTTAATAAATCTACATCTTTTGTTAACTCATCAATAGTATTTAGTAAGTTTCCAGATTCAACTTCTTTAAAAAGCATTTTACTTTTATAGAGTACTTCGCCTTTAACTTTTGACAAGTTAAAATCCCCTCTCTTTAAACGAGTAATAGACGTTTTAGAAATACCGTAGGCCTTTAATAAATCGAAAACAAATTCTTCTTTATTGAAGTTTTCAACTAAATCAATTACATTTTTTTCTATTTGGGATGCGTTCATTTAATAAAGTTCTTTTTCTTTAAACCAAAAGTAGCCATCTTTTTTAATGTATGATACGAAAACCTACTTGAATTAATAGCAATTAATTTTTAAGCGTAAATATATAAATTCTTTATTAAAGAAAATTTAGTTGTTTAATAATAAAAACACTATATTTGATACTTAGGTCTTTCATAGGGCCTAATCTTTTTCATAGCAATTTCCCCACCTCACCAGAGGTGGGGTTTTTTATTGTTGTTGGTATTCGTGAATGCTGAATTATTGCCTTTTATCATTTGAATCAAATGCGATGACGTTCAGCATTTCTCTTAATCTACTTCTTACCCGGCTGCCGTAGCGTGTTTCTAGTTCTTCGGCGTTGAGGTTGGTGGTTATGTGGGTTTTGCTATGAATCCGCTCCGAATTTTTTGAATTTATATATAAATCGTGGCGAGAAAGTAGTATTTCTCCCATGACGTTGCATTCTTTGGTGTAATGGCAGCCGGTTGGTTCTATTCCAAGATCGTCAAAACAGTAATTTCTGGTTTCGTTGTATTTATCTAAAACTTCAAATCCGGTTGCGTTGAAATTGAATACGATGTTGCGTGTTGGGATGATTTCATAGTTTGTTTTGTGGGGCGCCAAGTGAGGTAATAACTTCATTAACGATGTTTTTCCGCAACCTACAGGGCCCGAAAGCAACAAGCCTTTGTTGGTATCGATTCCCATTTGAGAACAGCTGTAATGGTCTTGAATAAAGTAGCAGCATAATTTATAAAGCAAAGCATCATCTTCCGGGTAAAGTTTAAAAGTTTTTCCGAAAAGCAAATAGCCTTTGATGTTGAGGTAGGTTTTTATTTTTTCGAAATCGTAGTGAACGATGTCGTTTCTGAGTTCTCCGATTTGAAATTTTGAAGTGCCTTCGATTTTGATGTGTGGTTCAATTTTCATAGTGGTTCATTGTAATTTTTGTTTCGGTTGGTATGCAAGTTGTCCCTGTTTTGGACTGGCGGCAAAAAGGTGTTTTTTTCTGTTTGAATTTCTCGGAATTTTAACATCCAGTTTTGGGCTGTTGCTTGCCAATCAACAATTTTTATTTTTCCGCCAATTTTCCAACCAATTCCCTGGTAATGGTTGAAGAATTTTTCGGCTTCAATTTTGGGCCAGTTTTCTTTTTTAAAAAAAGATAAAATTTCAATTTTTTTCTCGGCTTGCCCAAGTTTATAAAAGTTTGTTATTTGTTTATTAATGTTTTTAACAGATACCAGCGCTTGTCCTGATTTGGGACGGTCTAAGTCCACCGCTTGTTCATCACTTGTCTCAAATTGAAACAACCTCACTCGGCTCCCTTTGAACGGATTGTGGGATGGTTTGTACATTATGTATTTCCAAGAATCCAAATCCCTTATGCAACGATGATAGGTTGATTTTGAGCCAATTTTAGAGAACTCCATCACTTGCTCTCGGTTAATGTAAAATTCTTCGGGAAAACGACTGTAATTCCATATTTGGAACAATCCGATATACAAACTAATGTGCGAAGGATTTAACTGGGTGTCTTTTGAGAATTGCTGAAAAACACCGTTGAGGTGTTTGATGTAATTTATCTCAGGCATTCATTTTAGAATTTATTATGAACATAATTATCACTCAACACTTTGTTAATTTCCTCAGCATCATAAAAAATGAGACTTCCTATTTTTGTGTAAGGAAGCGTTCCGTTAATTCTTAGTGTTTGCAATGTTCCAGAGGTAACATTAAACATCCTCTTCATTTCTGATGATTTTAGGTATTTTTTGGTACCGGCCGTCGATGAGGATTTTAGAAGTTTTTTGATTTCGTCCAATAATTCGATTTTGAATTCTCTAAGATCATCTGTAGTGATAATTTCTCTTGGCATTTTTTTCTTTGTTTTAGGTTAATAACTGTTTTATAGCGATTTGACTTTCGTAAAACAAAGCTGGGAAGTTTTCATGACAATTCTTCGTAAATGGTTCGTATTTACGAAGAAATTTAACATTTTAAAAAGTTACAATATTGATATACAATGCTTTAAAAAATGAATATTTTTTTGATGAAGCAATGGTGAAGAAAATTTGTATTTTGAGTTTGGATTTCACTCAAAAATGGTCCTAAAAAAACCCTTTTTTATCCTAAAAAGGGTTAAAAATATACTCTCGGAAGCCGTTCGTAAATGGTTCGTATTTACGAAGAATTTTAACATATTGAAAATATTATAATGCTTATTATCAGTTATTTAAATATTTCAACTTCTTTTTAACAATTTTTTTTACAAAGGTTTTTAAGTCGAAAAATGTTATTTTATCCGGAACAAATTATTCAATAAAAAGAAGATTTACAAAAAAATATAAAAACCTGTAAATCAGTATTCTATTATTTATGTCCCAATCTTATTTTATCATTAAGGGCTACCGACACACTATCCAAAAATTTTGTATGATCCTTATTTCTTGCTTTTATTTCCCAAAATGTTTTTTGATAATTTCCCAAGTTAATCCCAAAAGCCATCTCACTGAATTTTACCATTTTTTTTATGTTCTCTGGACCTGACTCTCCAACAGCTCCTTTAGCATCCAATCCATATATAGTCTCTATTAAATCCGTATTGGATCCTTTCCATTCTAAAGGCGGTTTGACCTCTTCAAGAACAATATTCTCATTTTTTGGATTAAGAAGATCTAATTCATTGGAATAAAACTTCATAAGTAAATTAAATGTGACAATTTGTGAGGCTAATGAATCGTGGCTGGTGGAAAATTCAGGATCCTCCAAATTTTTATGCGTAAACAAATCCAATTGAGGGTCCTCTCTTAAAAAATACATCTGATCAAATTTGGTGGCGTTGAGCCTACAGTATTTTGCAAACTCAGAAACCTCAGCTTTTTTAACCTTCAATTTGGTTATTTGTTCATTAATGTAAATTCGTTGTTTAGAAATTCCAGTTTCTGGGCAATTAATTAGAAAATCGTTTAGTTCCAAATAGAAAAAGAGTTTTCCGTGGATGTAGGGTTTTTGCTTTTTAAAAAAATGGACTTCATCTCTTGTTGAAATGGATTCCATATTTCTCATTTCCAATCTTAATTGATAAAGGCAGTCTCTTGCGATTTTTATGTTTTTTTCTACTTTACTTAATTTAGAAATATTTAATTTTTTTACATCAAGGATAGCTAAATCGAAATTTTCGATTATCATAACAATTTTTTTCATAAATAGATTTAAATTTTACTTTTTCAATGAACTAAAAATAGTAAAATTTATCACATAAACTAATCATAAAAACAAACCATTTTTAACCTGTTGATTCACTCTTTTTTTGATCGCTTTCTTCCTTGTTTTTAGTTAAAACCAGTTTTAACGCGTTCATATCATCGCTCACTTTTCGCTCAATTACTTTGGCATAAATTTGCGTTGTTGACAATTTTGTGTGCCCTAAGAGCTTGGAAACTGTTTCGATTGGAACACCATTTGTTAAAGTCACTGTCGTAGCAAATGTGTGACGAGCCATATGAAATGTGAGGTTCTTTTTCATTTTGCAACCATCAGCGATTTCTTTGAGGTAACTATTTAATTTTTGATTGGATAGTGTAGGTAAAAGCGTACCGGTAATCTCAGCTCGAATATTGTTTTTATATTTGTCGATCAGCATTTGCGTTGTTTCCAGAATCGGTATTTTAACCGGGGTATTTGTTTTTGTCCTTTTGGTGATTATCCATTGGCCGCCATCAATTCCAAGCAGAACGTTGTCTTTTGTTAATTTCATAACATCTACATAGGCTATTCCAGTATAACAACTAAAAATAAATAAGTCCTTGACAATGTCTAATCGCTCAATATCCGTTTCGTAATTTTCAATATTCTGAAGCTCAATTTGCGTTAAAAACTCTCTTTCACTTTTCTCAAATACTGGCTTGTATTTAACGAAAGGATCTCTGATAATCCATTCTATATGAAATGCCATCGTCACCATTTTTCGCAATCGTTGGATGTGTTTTATAATGGTATTACCTCTAATTCTTTTTTTGTTTCTTGACAACTTGTAAGCACGCAAAAAATTATCAAATTTTATTACAAATGAATAATTGAGGTCTCTTAAATAGATATCGGAAGTGCCATATTCCTTTTTGATGAATTCCAATAAATAACCTTGGGTGGTTTTGTATAAGCCCAAAGTTGCTTTATGCAACTTATGGGCGTGGTTATCATTGTGATAATCTATAATATTTTGGAGAGAATAGTGCTGTTGGTCCGTTCCCAAAAAACGTGATTTAACGGCTTCGGCCGTAATCATTTTTCTTTCTGCTTTTAAATCTTGATAAGCTTGAAATAATGCAGCTTGCGATTGTTCAATGTAGATATTAATTACTCTGGCTTCTTGACTGTTTCCTTTTACACGTGATTTGGCTTTGTCCCAGGAATCAATATTTACTTTCCTTTTTAAACTTATGTTAACACGTCTCTGGTTAACAGTTACTCTAGCAAAAATTTCAGCTTGGTTGTCTTTAGCGCGTGAAGAATTAATCCAAATTAGGATTGAAAAGGTGATTGTTGTTTTCATAGTTGTCGTCTTTTTAAGTTAAACTTTTTAAGACGAAAGTCAAATCAACTATGGCATTCAAAATTTACTGGATTTTGGTTGACCAATAAATCAATTTTTTGGTTCAAAATTAGTGTGAAAAACCACCAAATTGCTAGGTATAAAATCCTAGTGTTTACTGGGGCTTTCGCAATAATTCGGTCAACAAAATTATAGTTTTATATTTGTTGACCGATTTGTGAACCTAAGATATGATATTATATCATATAATTTGGTGGTCTTCAAAATAAAAAACTGAGCAAAACCTGAGATTTGTGCGATTTTGATCTATTTTGTTGCTGTTCTCGCAGAGAGGAAGGGATTCGAACCCTCGATACGTTGCCGTATACACGCTTTCCAAGCGTGCGCCATCGACCACTCGGCCACCTCTCTATAAATGTTAATTCCCCAAATACATTTCAATTAAACCTTTTGGGGTTTCAACGATAATTTTTTTATTTTCTCTGTCCACTTTTTTGATAAAATGATCAATCATCGGAATAAAAACTTCAGTCCCATTTGAATTAACCTCAAACAATGGTTGGGCTGTTGAATCATTAATTCCTGTGATGACCCCAATAGTACCGTAATTCACATCTTCTATATCAAAATCAATAATTTCGTGAAAGTAGAATTTATTTCCCGTAAGTTTTGGTAAAAACTCCATAGGCAAATACAATTCTGATCCTAAAATTGCATCAGCATCGCCTTCGCTCTCCACATCTTCAAACCTAACCCGCAGTTGATTTCCTTTTTGCAATATACTGTCAACAATAAAAAATGGAACCAGGTCATTGCCTAAAGCAACAAATACTGATTCCAAATCTTTGTATAGTTCAGGCTCATCTGTGTCTAATTTAACAACAACTTCCCCTTTAAAACTGTGTTTCCTAACGATTTTGCCTAAATAAAAACAATCTTCTTTACGCATTATCGCTAAAAATTAATTACTCGGTTTTTCCTTCTTCTGAAGCTGCATTTTGTGCATCATCAATAGATTCAGGAGCTACTTCTTCAACTACTTCTTTAGCAGCTTTTTCAGCATCTTTTTTGTCGGCTTCAGCCTTAATTGCAGCATTTTCAGCTTCATGAGACGCAGCCTTACGATCTTCATTTATTTTTACTTCAGCTTCAAAAGCTTTAGCAATGGCATCAGTTTGTGCTTTTGCCAAACTCGCTTTTTTAGCACCAATTTTTCCTGCTTTTTCATCCAACCAAACTTGAAATTTTGCTTCTGCTTGTTCTTCAGTTAAAGCACCTTTTAAAATACCGCCTGTTAAATGATTTTTTAACATAGCGCCTCTATAAGATAAAATCGCTTTTGCAGTGTCTGTTGGTTGTGCTCCGTTTTGCAACCACTTTACAGCTCCGTTAATATCTAAATCGATAGTTGCTGGATTTGTATTAGGATTATAAGTCCCAATTTTTTCTAAATACTTACCATCTCTTTTTGAGCGCACATCTGCAGCTACAATCCAATAAAATGGTTTTCCTTTTTTACCGTGTCTTTGTAATCTAATTTTTACTGGCATATTTTTAAATTTTAAGGTACGAAACCTTGGTTATTAATTAGGGTGGCAAAGATAACAAGTTAATTTCAAATAATACGCTCAATTTTAGCATATTTTACACCAACCCCGTAAATCCTAAAAAGGCAAGTGATAAAAGCCCCGCCACCAACAAATTAATAGGAACTCCTTTCATTCCTTTTGGAATATTTGCCAGCTCTAAATGCTCTCTTATACTCGCAAAAACAATCAACGCCAGTGCAAATCCCATTGCATTTGAAATTGCAAAAAATACCGCTTTCAACAAACTTCCATTTTCCATTCCCAACGCTAAAATTGCAACGCCCAACACCGCGCAGTTTGTAGTGATTAGTGGTAAAAAAACGCCAAGAGCCTGATATAATGGTGGGCTTACTTTCTTTATGATAATTTCAATCATTTGAACCAACGTGGCAATTACCAATATAAAAGTGATGGTTCTTAAATATTCTAAACCTGCCGGAACCAAAAGGTATTGATGCAATAAATAAGTGGTTATGGTGGCGATAGTCATCACAAACAAAACAGCGCCAGACATACCGACTGATGTTGAAACTTTATTGGAAACGCCTAAAAACGGACAAATTCCCAAAAATTGCGACAATACAATATTATTTACAAAAACAGCAGCGATAAGTATGAGTATGTATTCCATTTTTAGGTGTTTTTAATGGTGATTTTATTGAATAAAACTGTTAAATATGCCAAAGCAATAAAGGCGCCCGGCGGCAAAATAAACAGGATAAAAGTGGTGGCATTTTCTGAAACAAATTTAAAATCGAAAATACTTCCGTTTCCTAAAATTTCACGAACGGAGCCTAAAACTGTCAAAGCAATTACAAAACCAATGCCCATTCCTAATGCATCAAAAATAGCATCGGTCAGTTTGTTTTTTGAAGCAAATGCTTCTGCCCTTCCTAAAATTAAACAGTTTACCACAATTAATGGAATAAAAATTCCCAATTGCTCATATAAAGCAGGAATATAGGCTTCTAAAATCATTTCAACAATGGTTACAAATGAAGCTATAATAATGATAAAAGCAGGAATACGGACTTTACTTGGGATTTGTGATTTGACCAAAGACACCACAATATTCGACATTAACAACACGAAAAGTGTTGCAATGCCCATTCCCAATCCGTTAAATGCCGATGAAGTAACTCCCAAAGTTGGGCACATCCCCAACAACATCACAAAAATTGGGTTTTCCTTCACAATTCCCTTTAAAAATATTTCTTTTTGACTGCTATGATTTGCCATTTTTTTACTTTTTAGGAACTTTTAGTGCTTCTCCATTGCTTACAAATTCATCAAAAGCCATTTGGGTGGCTTCACAAAATGCGCGCGAGGTGATGGTTGCACCTGATAACGCATCAACTTCTCCTCCATCTTTTACAACGCTTAATTTGAAGGTTGAAGGATTTATATTTCTGAATTGTTTTAAAAACTTTTCATCTTTTATTTTTGTTCCCAAGCCGGGCGTTTCTTTTTGCTCGAGCACAACAATATTCAGAATGGACCCATCGGATTTAAATCCGACCATAATTTTCACCAGGCCGCTAAAACCTTTTTCCGAAGAACCAATAACCGCAGCGCCAACAAATGCATTATTTAAAAAAGCAGGATACATTTCCACACTGTCTTTTGCCAAAGATGATTTTATCTTTTTTATTTCTTTTACCGGATTGTTGTCAAAACTCGACAGCACCAATTTTAGCGCTTCCACTTTTTTCGCCATTTTGGCTTTTGCTTTTGGCTCTAAAGTTAAATCGTTTACAAAACCCAATAAAAATCCTGAAATAATGGTTATCACAAACAATGAAACCAGCATATTTATAAAAGTATCTTTCTTCTTATTATTCATAATCAACCCATTTTAAATTTAATTTTATCTCCAAATCGCTTTGGTTTAAAAAATTTATTGATTAAAGGGACAAAAGCGTTCATAATTAAAATAGCGAAGGAAACACCTTCCGGGTAAGCGCCAAACAAGCGAATAACCACAGTAATTAATCCAATTCCAACAGCAAAAATCACCATTCCTTTTTTGGTAACCGGACTTGTGACCAAATCCGTTGCCATAAAAAATGCCCCTAAAATTGCACCTCCAGACAGCAAGTGAAATAATGGATTTGCATAATGTTCGGGATCTATATACCAAAAAATACCCGTCATAAGCGCCATGGTGGCCAACATCACAAAAGGAATGTGCCATGAAATCACTTTCCTGATGATTAAATAAAGTCCGCCCAACAACAAAGCAAATGCCGACATTTCACCCAATGAACCACCCATAACACCCAAAAATAAATCCATATTTGAAGGGATTTTGGCACTTAAATCTGTCATCGTTTCTCCATACAACAAGCCTTCCTTGATAATTCCCAAAGGCGTTGCGCCGGTAACAGCATCGAAGATTGCCGTGTTATTTTCAATAGCCGTTGGCCACATCGTCATTTGAACGGGAAATGAAATCAGTAGAAAAACCCTGCCCACCAAAGCCGGATTAAAAATATTGTATCCCAATCCGCCAAACGACAATTTCGCAATTCCAATGGCAACCAAACTGCCCACAACCACCATCCAAACGGGCAATATTGAAGGCAGGTTAAACGCAAGCAAAATTCCCGTGATTAATGCAGAGCCATCTCCAATGGTAACCTCCGTTTTCAAAAGATATTTCTGTATTAAATATTCAAACAACAAACAAGAGATTATTGCCACAGATGTCACAATTAAAGCGCTTAATCCAAAAACATAGATAGACACAAAAAACGCGGGCAACAGTGCCAAAACCACATCATACATTAATTTTTTTGAAGTTCTGTCTGTATGAATGTGCGGTGATGCCGAGACAATTATTGGTTGTGTTTCCATCTTATTTTTTTGCTGTTTCCAGTTTTTTTGCATTTATTTTTCCGTATCTGATATAGTCCAAAAGCGGCCGATTCGATGTGCAAACATAACTGCAGGAGCCACATTCAATACACGTTAAAACAGCTTCCTTCAAAGCACTTTCAAACAGTCCCTTTTCCGAATAATTCATCAATAAAAACGGTTCCAGTCCCATTGGGCAAACTTCAATACATTCTCCACATCTCAGGCAATTATTCACTTCTTTTCTCGAAGTTTCCTCAGCTGAAACCATCAATATTCCCGAAGTTCCTTTGGTTACGGGGACTTCGGTATTTTTAAGCGCTTTCCCCATCATTGGTCCGCCATTAATGATTTTTCGCACACCTTCCTCAATTCCACCAGCCTCATTGATTAAATCACTGATGGGCGTTCCTATTTTAACCCAAAAATTTGATGGATGCTGCAATTTTTTACCTGTAACCGTAACTACGCGTTCTATTAAAGGTTTGTTGTGCTGAACAGCCTCATAAATCGCAAAAACAGTCCCCACATTGTGAACAACAACCCCAACATTTTTGGGTAATCCGTTTTTGGGAACTTCTCTGTTCAGCAACGCTTTTATCAATTGTTTTTCGCCGCCTTGCGGATATTTTACTTCCAATGCCGCTACCTGAATATTTTCTTTGTTTATAGTCAACTGTTTAAACAATTCAATAGCGTCCTTTTTATTGTTTTCAATGCCAATGATTGCCTTGTTCATGTGCAACGCAAACAGTATGATGTCAATTCCTGCCAAAATTTCTTCTGCTTTTTCTAGCATTAATCGGTGGTCGGCCGTTAAATACGGTTCACATTCAATTCCGTTAATAAGTAGGCAGTCAATTTTTTCATCTTCTTTTAAATGAAGCTTCACGTGCGAAGGAAAAGTTGCGCCGCCCAGACCTACAATGCCAGAATCGGAAATTCGCTGGATAATTTCCTGCGGATTTAAAGCTACTTTTTTCTTTAAAGGATAGGTGATTTCTTCAAAATTTGTAATGTTTTTTTCATCGGTTCTTATCACAATGCACTGTTGTTTATAGCCGCTGCTGTCAATAATTTTATCTAATTTGGTAACCGTTCCCGCAACCGGTGAATGAATATTTGATGAAATATAACCGCCCGATTTTGCGATAATCTGGCCAATTTTAACTTTGTCTTTTACACCAACAATAATTTCTGCAGGAATTCCCATATGTTGCGAAATGGGTACATAAACCACCTTTGGAACCGGCAATCGCTTTATTTTCTGGTTCGCAGATAATTTATTGTCGGCCAAATGAATGCCGCCTTTTGGAAATGTTTTAAGCATCGGTTTTCGATTTTTCAAGTATTAGTTTCGCTTCCGTTTTATCCGAAATCTTTTCTTTTTTTGGAGGGAAATTGGTTTCAACAATGGAATGTGTCGGACAAACCTCAACGCATTTTCTGCATAATGTGCAAAATACCGGATCTATATAAGCCAAATTGTTGCGCATGGTAACAGCGCCTTTCGGACAAATTTCTTCACATTTTGAGCAGCCAATACAGGCAAGCGCACAGGCTTTTTTGGCAATTCCTCCTTTATCTTCATTTAAACAGGCCACATATATTTTTAAATCTCTTTTATTTTTTGGCCGCATTTCAATAATTGCTTTCGGACAAGCGGCAACGCAGGCACCGCAGGAAGTGCATTTTTCGGCAATAATAACAGGCATACCCGATACTTTATCTACATACATCGCATTGAACTTGCAAACTTCCACACAATCGCCATACCCCAAACATCCATATTGGCAATCGGTTTCACCACCATAAATCATTGCAGAAATGGCGCACGATTTTGGCCCCTGAAACTCACTGGTTTTCGGACGCACATCGCAACTTCCCTGACAGCGTAAAACGGCTACTGTCGGCTCCTTTTCCGCGACAACTTTTCCCAATTTTTCTGAAATAAACTTCATCACTTCATTTCCGCCCACCGGACAAAACAAATCGGCAATATCTTCGGTATTCACCAATTTTTCTGCGAAAGCTTTGCAGCCAGGCGAACCGCAACCAGCACAATTTGCAGAAGGTAACAATTCCTCAACTTCTGCTATTAACGGATTTTCATATACATAAAACTTCTTAGAGACCGCATACAGCACCACCGCCGCAATAATTCCTAAAGAAGCCAGCAATAAAATACTATTTAATACCGCGGTTGTCATGTTAATTTTCAGTTTGAATGGAAAGTTTGAAGGCTTTTTTGTAAGCGTTTCTGAAAAAATAAATCGTTAAATAGTACGGAATCAGCATAAGCAATGAGAGTAATCCAGAAAGCCATTCCGCAAAAACAGTCAAGCAAATAATAAGGGTAAAAATCATCAGCAAAAAAGGAAAAATATACATCCAAAATACCGCTTTCAATCCCAAACTTTTTTCCATAACAACCTCAACATTGACATTTAAGTCAAAAGATTCTTCGGAGTCGAAAATTTCGATTTCTTTAACATTGGATTCAGAAATGCCGCAGGCCGCTTTGCCATTGCAAGCGTCACAATTCACATTACCAATCAAAGAAACAGTTACAGAATTTTTGGAAATTTTAGAGATGAATCCCTTGTGTTTAATCAAATTATCGCCAATTGGCAAGTCGCTATTTTTATCAAGTTTTTCCATAAATACATAAACTTTTTAAACAATTACCCCAAAATTACGTCTTAAACAAACAATTAAATATGATTAATATTAGTTTTTATAATCATTGCAACTCAAGGGTAACTTTTGTGATTACTGCACTATTTTATAGGTTTCTATAGGAAGGAAGTCATTTGGCGTTTTCAGTTTCCTTTAAACATTTATGAAAAATTTAGGATTGTTAATAAAAAAACAAAAGTTTGGAAGTGAAAAATTTATTAAATTATTACTTTTAAAAACTCATTTAAAGCAAAAAATTCAGCCACATGTATTTAATTTTTGACACAGAAACCACCGGTTTACCTAAAAATTGGAATGCTCCTTTTACCGACATTGACAATTGGCCAAGGTGTGTTCAAATTGCATGGCAGCTTCACGATAAATATGGCGAATTAATTGAACAAAAAGATTTTCTGATCAAGCCCGAAGGTTATAATATTCCTTATGATGTTGAGCAAATTCACGGAATTTCAACCCAATTGGCAGAAGAAAAAGGGGAAGATTTAGAAACTGTTTTGCGACTTTTTAATGAGGTTCTCGCCAAAACAACTTTTGTGGTCGGTCAAAATGTGAAGTTCGACCTCAATATTATGGGTTGTGAATTTCACAGAAAAGAACTGTCGACAAATTTAAATGTTTTGCCGGTATTGGACACTTGCACCGAAACTACGGCAAACTTATGCGAGCTAAAAGGCGGACGGGGCGGAAAATTTAAATACCCGACTTTAACTGAATTGCACCAATATTTATTTGGGGTTTCTTTTGGCGAAGCGCATAATGCAACCGCCGATGTGGAAGCTACCACACGTTGTTTTTTAGAATTAATCAGGAAACAGGTTTTCACAAAAGAAGAACTGAAGGTCACTTCAGACTATTTTGAAACGTTTGAAGCCAAGAACCCCGCTTCTATAGATGTTATCGGGTTAAAACATATCGATCTAAAAAAGGAAAGCAAAAAGTTAAGAAAAAAATCAGAAGAAAATTCTGAAGAAATAACACCCGATAAAGCAGCTGTTAAAGTCGCTAAAAATGCAAATTTTTCACATTTGCATTGTCATTCGCAATTTTCTATTTTACAATCAACTACAAGCGTAACCAACCTGCTTAAGAGGGCGATAAAAGAAAAAATGCCTGCAGTTGCCTTAACAGATACAGGAAATATGATGGGCGCCTATTACTTTATAAAAGAAGCGCTGGATTATAACAAATCAATTGTAAATTTTAATGAAAATTTAAAAGAAGGCCAAGAAGCCAAACTTCCCATAAAGCCAATTTTAGGATGTGAATTTTATGTGTGCGAAAATCATACAGACAAAACGCAAAAAGACAATGGCTACCATATTGTTATTTTGGCAAAAAACAAAAACGGCTATCATAACCTTGCCAAAATGTCGTCGCTTTCCAACACTCAGGGGTTTTATTACATTCCGCGAATTGACAAAAATATTATTGAACAATACAAAGAAGATTTAATTGTACTTTCGGGAAATTTATTTGGAGAAATACCAAGTAAAATTTTAAATGTTGGCGAAAAACAAGCTGAAGAAGCATTGCTTTGGTGGAAGGAACAATTTGGAGACGATTTTTATTTGGAAGTGATGCGCCACAATCAGGAAAATGAAAATCATGTAAATGAAGTTCTTGTTGAATTTTCAAAAAAGCATCATGTAAAATTAGTTGCCACGAACAACACTTATTATACAAATAAGGAGGAATCAACGGCACATGACATTTTATTGTGCGTAAAAGATGGCGAAAAATCCTCCACTCCAATAGGAAAAGGAAGAGGTTTCAGGTACGGTTTGACAAACGACGAATACTATTTTAAAAGTCAGGAACAAATGAAAAATTTGTTCGCTGATTTGCCAGATGCCATTAACAATATACAGGAAATAACAGATAAAGTTGAGATTTATACTTTAGCGCGTAACGTGTTACTGCCAAAATTTGCTATTCCGCAGGAATTTATAAATCCGGAAGACGAAATAGATGGTGGTGTTAGAGGAGAAAATGCCTATTTACGTCATCTCACTTTTGAAGGTTCCAAAAAAAGATACGGTGAAATACTGGATCCCGAAATTGAAGAGCGATTAAACTTTGAATTGTCGGTTATTGAAAATACAGGCTATCCGGGATATTTTTTAATTGTTTGGGATTTCATTTTAGAAGCCCGTAAAATGGGCGTTTCAGTTGGACCGGGACGTGGTTCTGCGGCAGGTTCTGCAGTTGCTTATTGTTTATGGATAACCAATATTGATCCCATTAAATATGATTTGCTTTTTGAGCGTTTCTTAAATCCGGATCGGGTCTCACTTCCCGATATTGATATCGATTTTGATGATGAAGGCCGTCAAAAAGTAATTGATTTTGTAATTGAAAAATACGGTGCCAGCCAGGTTGCTCAAATTATCACTTATGGCACCATGGCCGCAAAATCTTCCATCAGGGATACAGCGCGTGTATTGGATTTACCCTTATTTGATGCCGATAGAATTGCCAAACTTATTCCACTGGTAAAACTTAGAAATATTTTTGGGGAAGACGAAAAAAGCAAAGCAATCATTAAAGGTTTAAGAACAGAAGAATTAGAAAATGTAAACGAACTTAGAAGAATTGCGGCTGGTGACGACTTGGCTGCTCAAACAATTAATCAGGCGCGCGCTTTGGAAGGTTCTCTCAGAAATACGGGAACCCACGCTTGCGGGGTCATCATTACGCCCGAAAATATTACCAATTTAATTCCGGTTGCCACTGCAAAAGACACGGACATGTATGTGACGCAATTTGACAACAATGTGGTGGAAAGCGCAGGTTTGCTTAAAATGGATTTTTTAGGATTAAAAACGTTATCCTTAATTAAGGAAACCCTCAAAATTATAAAAGGCAAACATGACATTGATCTGGTTCCTGATGATTTCCCCTTAGATGATCCCAAAACCTATGAGCTTTTTCAAAGGGGAGAAACTGTTGGAATATTCCAATACGAATCTTTCGGAATGCAAAAGCATTTGAAAGCATTGAAACCTACCCAGTTTGCCGATTTAATTGCCATGAATGCACTTTATCGTCCGGGACCAATGGAATATATTCCTTTGTTTATTATGCGTAAACACGGAGAAGAAGCCATTGCTTATGATTTGCCTGTCATGGAGGAAATTCTAAAAGAAACTTATGGCGTCACCGTTTATCAGGAACAGGTGATGTTGCTTTCCCAAAAAATTGCAGGTTTTACAAAAGGTGAAGCCGATATGTTACGTAAAGCCATGGGGAAAAAGATTCTTGAGTTGCTTGTAAAACTAAAGCCAAAATTTATTGAAGGCGGAAAGGCAAACAACCATCCGGAAGAAGTATTGGAAAAAATTTGGAAAGATTGGGAAGCGTTTGCTGCCTACGCGTTTAACAAATCCCACTCCACTTGTTATGCCTATATCGCTTATCAAACCGCTTATCTAAAAGCAAATTATCCTGCAGAATTTATGGCAGCTGTTTTGTCCAACAACATGAACGACATTAAGCAGGTGAGCTTTTTTATGGAGGAATGCAAAAGAGCAGGAATAAATGTTTTGGGGCCGGATATTAATGAATCCTTTTACAAATTTGCGGTAAACAAAGAAGGGGCAATTCGGTTTGGAATGGGCGCTATTAAAGGAGTTGGCGCATCAGCAGTTTCTGCCATTGTTGATGAACGCAAGAAAAACCAAAATTACACCTCTATTTTCGATTTAACCAAACGCATCGATTTACGCGCAGCCACCAAAAAAGCTTTTGACGGTTTGGCCATGGCCGGCGGATTTGATTCCTTCAAAAATGTGCATCGCGCCCAATATTACCAATTGGACGAAAAAGGCGTTTCATTTATTGAACGCGCTATTCGTTATGGAAGTAAATTCCAGGAAAATAAGAACTCTGCTCAGGTTTCTCTTTTTGGAGAAGCTTCTGAAATTCAATTTCCGGAACCTGAAATTCCGCAGGCCAAAAAATGGGGAAGGATGTATAAATTATCAAGAGAAAAAGAAATGGTCGGCATTTATATTTCCGGTCATCCGCTTGATGAATTTAGAAATGAAATCGACTATTTCTGCAACACTACCGTAAGTATTTTTAAAGAAGACCTAAACAAATATATAGGTTCCACCATGACTTTTTCAGGAATTTTAACAGATGTACAACATAAGACTTCCCAAAACGGAAATGAATGGTGTTCATTTGTGGTGGTCGATTACAGCGATAGTCACGAATTCAGAATTTTTAAGGAAGATTATTTGAAGTTTAAGCCTTTTCTATTTGAAGATGCGTTCCGTCAAATAAGGGTGTCTGTAACCGCCGGATGGCGGAATAAAGATGGTAAACTTTCAGAACCAAGAGTTAATTTTAACGACATTCAAATTTTACAGGATGTACTCGAAAAACAAACTAAAAAATTAACCATTAGCCTGGATATTAATAATTTTAATGAGAAAAGGATTAAAGAGATCCATAAAATTTTGAAAGAAAATGAAGGCACCGTTCCTTTAGACTTTGTGGTTTATGATTTGTCAGAAAACACCAAGTTGAATTTACACAGCAGATCGGTTAAAGTTAAGGTAGACAATGATTTTTTAAAAGTGCTGAAAAATGAAGAAATCCATTTTAAACTCAATTAATTATTTGAAGTACAGGTATCTTGTGAACAATTAAAAAAGGTTCTTATTTTTAAACTGTTAATTCTCTGAACAAACGCTCCAAATTTTTATTTTTTGTGGTTAAATTCAAGGTTTTTAATCCGTTGTCATGGGCAAAATCAAAAACGGCAGGACGCATATCTTTTGAAGTGTCAAAAGTCAATTCCCAAATGGTATCGTGCACATTATTTAACGATTTTAAATGCGGAATGCTCTCTAAAAACTGTTTTTCAATTTTAAAATCGAATTCAACCTCTATCACCTGTTCTTTATCTTCCGTTAATTCTTTCAATTTTTTATCAGCAATAATTTGTCCGTTGTGAATTAAAATAACCCGATCGCAAACAGCTTCCACTTCCTGTAAAATATGTGTTGAAAAAAGCACTGTTTTATCCTTTCCAACTTCTTTGATCAAGCTTCTTATTTCGGCCAATTGATTTGGATCTAACCCCGTAGTTGGCTCATCTAAAACAAGAACTTCCGGATTGTGCAATAAGGCTGCCGCTAAGCCAACACGCTGGCGATAACCTTTTGATAGCTGATTTATTTTTTTATGAGCTTCAGGTGTCAATCCAACTTTAACGATTGCTTTTTCAATTTCATCCTTCGAAATTTTATGAATAGATGCATTGAACTGCAAATATTCTTTCACATACATATCCAAGTACAGCGGATTGTTTTCAGGCAAATAACCCAAATGTTTTTGTGCTTCAATTTTATGCGTAGAGATATCAAAATTATTGACAAAAACTTCGCCTTCAGAAGCATTTATATAACCGGTGATTATTTTCATCATGGTTGATTTTCCGGCACCATTCGGGCCTAAAAAACCAACAATCTCTCCTTTTTCTATAGAAAAGCTTACATTGTTCAATGCTTTTTGCGTCCCATATAATTTGGTTATATTTTTTACTTCAATAGACATTTCTTGAATTTTAACAAAAATACAATTTAATTGTAATTTATCCACATTTATAAAGGTTGTAAACCAAATTTATTTTTTAGACCTTTGTAAGCCCATAATGGGCATTTAAAAATAAATTTTGTCAACACATAATATCTTAGTTTACCTAGTTGAATTAAGGTATTTTAATGATTAAAAACCAACCTAAATGGGCATTTTCAGGGTTATTTTATGCATTATTTTTCCGCCTATAGCAGTCGTTGATAAAGGTTGCGGCTCATTTATAATCGTTTTTATTTTAACATGTTTGGGTTGGATACCGGGAGTTATTGCAGCTTTAATTATTAATAACAATCCCAATAGATGAAACGAGCATCATAAATTTTGATACACAAAGGAATGATTAATGGCGAACAGCATCTGTTACCACTAAAAAATAAAATTTAAACAGATGAAAAAAATAAAACTAATTGATTTAGGTTTAAAAGATTACAAAGAAACCTGGGATTTTCAAGAAGTACTTTTTCAAGAAACCATTAGCCTGAAACTTGAAAACCGAAATAACAGCACCAATTATAAAACGCCAAATTATTTTTTGTTTGTGGAGCATCCGCATGTATACACTTTAGGAAAAAGCGGCGATATGAATAATTTACTGTTAAATGAAAAACAGCTTACCGAAAAAGGTGCCACTTTTTATAAAATAAATCGCGGTGGCGACATCACGTATCATGGACCAGGTCAAATTGTTGGCTATCCGATTTTGGATTTGGACAACTTTTTAACCGATATTCATAAATACCTGCGATTTTTGGAAGAGGTTATTATATTAACACTTGATGAATACGGCATAAAAGCTGGTCGAAGCGAAGGCGAAACCGGAGTTTGGCTTGGCGTGGGAACGCCTTTTGCCCGAAAAATTTGTGCATTGGGCGTGCGAACAAGCCGTTGGGTAACCATGCACGGTTTTGCGCTAAACGTAAATACCAATTTGGGCTATTTCGACAATATTATTCCCTGTGGAATTAAAGGGAAATCGGTCACTTCTTTGGAAGTTGAATTGAATAAAAAAGTTCCTTTGGAAGAAGTAAAAGCAAAGATTTTAAAGCATTTCACAGCATTATTTGAAGCAAATATTCAATATTAGATATACAATATTAGAAGTTAAATGATTTTTGATTTACGATTGTTGATATATTTTTTCAAACTTTAGACTTTTAATATTTAACTTTTAACTTCTAATATTTACTTTTAACTTTCCTCATTAAAATAAACCTTATAAAACTTCATTTTTTTCTCTTCGTCGTAGCCTTTTTCCAAATATTCGCTTGAGGCTTCAGGAGCATCAATATCTAATTTTATAAGAATATTTGTATCTAATTTAATTTCGGTTTTAATCTTTTGCTTTTGTTTTTTCAACACCACTTCAGAAACCGAAAATTGATTTCTGACCAACACGTCATTCAACGTTTCAAATTGCTTTTTATACTCATCAAACTTCGATTTTTGTTCTTCATCATCTTCAAACAATTCTTCCTTAAAATCGTTGATATTCACCGACTCATTTGTCTTGAAAAAATCGATTGATCTAGCCAAAAAAGTATTTTTTTCTTGAATTCCCAAATCTTCTTTAATAATTTCCTCAGAAAATTCTTTACACATTTCCATGTAATTTTTGGTATGCTGGTTATTATCGTCAGCATATTTCACATTCAAAAAGTTTTTAATCCAATATTGAGAATCATAATTATTGGTATCAACACTTAATACCACTTTCCCTTCTGAGTCTGTAGTATTGATAATTAAACAACCTTTATCCAATTTTTTGGTGCTGATTCCCTTTTGCACATACACATCCAAACTGTTATTTTCCATATGCGTTTGAAAGAAATCCAGTTTGTTTTCAATTTTAAAAATCCCTAAAGCCTGAGTGATTACATCCTTATATTCAATATCCTCAAAAAGCGCAATAATCACATCACCTGTTTTTATTTGTGCAGAATTCGATTGCTCAAAAAGGTGATTCACAATATGCCTTGATGTTTCAATAAACGAAGCTTCGTCCTTAAAAATCTGAGCCGAATAATTGTTAATTTCATTCAACTCAATGTTTGCATGGTGGTTAAAACGAAAACTTTCTGTCACATTTCCAAAAGGTTTTAACAAAAAAGGTTTCATCAATTCATAACTTTCCTCATCAAAAGTGATGGCGCTCTCCGAAAAAATATTGGTGGCGCTGTTAAACTTATTGCCAACTTTATGAATAATAAATTTTGAAATGCTAGCTCTGGTTCTTTTAATCATCTGTTCATTTTTAACGAAGGCAAATGTATCAATTTAGTGATGAATTTTTGAGTAATTTCAAAAACATCCACTGTAAAAATAATATTTTGGGCGTTCCCTTTCAGGTCGCGCTTTCCGTTATATCTTTTTCTGCGTTTCACTTCAAAAAAGTATACCACTTCAATCGCTAACGCAAATCGGATTTCGATTTTAAAATATTACAACGCCAATTTCAATTGTTCGGGCAGTAATTTGAAAGATTTCCGGTGGTAATTGGTGATCCCAAATTCCCGGATGGCGTTTCTGTGAAAGAGCGTTGGATAGCCTTTATTTTTTTTCCATTGATAACCCGGAAATTCAAGATCAAGCTTTTGCATAAATTCGTCCCGGTATGTTTTTGCCAAAACCGAAGCCGCAGCAATACTCATAAATTTCGCATCGCCTTTTACAATGGTGGTGTGTGGAATATTTTTATAGGATTTAAATTTATTTCCGTCCACAATAATATGTTCGGGTTCAACGGATAGCTTTTCAAGGGCCAAATGCATCGCCAAAATAGAAGCCTGCAAAATATTTATTTCATCTATTTTAGCCTCAAAAACATAAGAAACGCCAAAAGTCAAGGCGTTTTTTTCGATAAACGGACGCAAAACATTCCGCTGTTTTTCCGTCAATTGTTTTGAATCATTTAACAAGGGATGATAAAAATCGGTCGGCAATAAAACCGCTGCGGCAACTACAGGTCCGGCCAAACAACCTCTGCCCGCCTCGTCAGTTCCAGCTTCAACCGTATTTTCCAGAAAACAAATTTTAAGTGCCATATCCTAAATGCAATTAACAAAATTAGTGTTAATTCCTGCAGTGAACTTCCATAAATTTACTTTTATTCATTTAATCTGATTCATTTTATTGATGTTTTCGTCAGATGGAATAAACCACGTAAATATTTAGATTGACACCCTTAATTTAGTAAGGTTCATTTCAATCAAATAATTTACCTTTGTTGCTTTACCTATTTTATGAAAAAATTATTGGCAGTATTATTTTTTGGACTTTATATATTGACTGTTGATGCTCAAATCATGAGGGAGCGAGAAGGTGGCGGCGTATTTAAATCGGACAGTACCACGTTTAAAAACGAAGTACAAATTACACTGGACGGAAAAACCACTTATACCGATTATAAAATAATTTCTATAAATAATGACACAACCATTGTTGACACTACCCTGACTATAGCGAAAGATTATAAGTTCAACTACATCAGAAAAGATAATTTTGAATTGTTGCCTTTTCACAATCAAGGACAGACTTTCAACAAATTGGGCTATAATTTTGAAAATAACTCGCTTTTCCCAACGATTGGGGCGAACGCAAAACACTACAATTATTATAAAATTGAAGATGTTTATTATTATGATGTTCCAACGCCCACTTCCGAATTTATGTACAGAACAGGAATGGAACAAGGTCAGGTTTTGGACGGATATTTAACCATGAATACTTCCAGGCAATTTAATATTTTCATTGCTTATAAAGGGTTGCGATCCTTGGGGAAATATAGAAATTCTTTAGCCAGCCACGGAAATTTCAGGACTTCTTTCAATTATCACTCAAAAAATAATAACTATTTACTGAGAGGACATTATATGTCGTTCGATTTATTGAACAATGAAAATGGCGGATTAACAGATGATTCCATTGCCTATTTTGAAAATAATGACCCCAATTATATTGACAGGTCTAGGTTAGAAGTCAATTTTGTAGATGCTGAAAATATGTTTGAAGGAAAACGTTATTTTTTGGACCAAAACCTAACTTTATTTTCTAAAATTAATAAACTTGAAGAACACAATACAACAATATCAAATAAGTTAAAAGCATATAATTCCATCCTAAAGAAAATTGAAATTCTAAAGAAAGATTCTGTTTCCGGTCCAAAGAATCCCCAAATCAGCATCGCTCCCAAAAAACCAAATGGAGCAAAAAAAATTCCTCAAAAGGAAAAAGATGTCGTACTTATAACTGATTTAATTGAAGAAAATGCGATTTCAAAAATTGATTCTTTACCTAAAGAAACACCTTTAAAGCAAAAAGACTCCATCATTAAACTTGATTCAATTAGGGCAATTAAAATTAAAAAAATTGACTCTTTGTTAATAGTGGCTTCTAAACTTAAAGTTGATTCAAGTGACTTTGTGTTTGTTAACAAAAAATCAGATTACAGCTTAAAAATAGGACATACTTTTATGTATGAAACTCAACATTACAGATTTAAACAGGCGGCCATCAATCCATTTTTTGGCGAAGCTTATGATAAAACTATTGTTGACCATACCGCTTATCAGAAAATGAATAATGAAGTGTATGTACAATTTAACGCGCCTCTTCTAGGGACTTTAAGAGCAAAAGCAAACTACTTTAACTACAACTATCACTACAGCAGTATTTTATATCTTGATTCACTAACTATTCCTGACAGATTAAAAGGAAATGCCATTGCAGTTGGCGCAGATTGGAACACTAAATTCGGAAAATTATATTTGAATGCTGATGCAAGCTCTATACTTTCCGGCGATTTAACTGGAAATTCCATTAAAGCTTTTGTGATGTTCAAAAAAGACAGCGTTTACAGTTTTAAAGGATTTGCTGAAATCACTTCAAAAACAGCAGATTTTAACAAGCTTTTATTTCAAAGTGATTATAAACAATACAACTGGCTAAACAATTTCAAGAATGAACAAATTAAGAATGTTGGCGCAGAATTTAGCTTTAAAAAATGGGCGAGCATTAATGCCAGTTATAACATTATTGACAATTATACTTATTTTAACGAAAATTCATTGCCAGAACAGGCCACGGGAACTTTGAATTATTTAAAAGTAAAAGTGAGCAATTCAATCACTTTCAGAAAATTTACTTTGGATAATACGGTCATGTATCAGGATGTTTCAAATGGGGAATCATTTTTTAAAGTTCCTGAAATTGTAACGAGAAATACTTTATATTATTCAAATTATTTATTTAAAGGAAAACCGCTGTACTTACAAACCGGAGTAACTTTGAAGTATTTTACGGCGTATAACGCGAATGCTTATAATCCGCTTTTAAGTGAGTTTGTCTTGCAAAATAATGTTGAAATCGGAAATTTCCCTATGCTCGATTTCTTCGCCAATGCACAAATACGCAGAACACGCATTTATCTAAAAGTTGAAAACTTCGGCGCCGGTTTTGCAGGCAAAAACTATTATTCAGCACCAACATATCCATACAGAGATTTAACCGTTCGGTTTGGTTTGGTTTGGAATTGGTTTATTTAGTTTCTTTTTTTGTCACCAACTGTCTTATTTTTATTTTGAATGCAGCAAAAATCAAGGTCATTATTGGGCTTAGCCAGTTAAAAACCGCATAAATGGCATAGTCTGCAACTGGAACGCCCAACACACCGCTTTGATAAGCACCGCAAGTGTTCCAAGGAATTAACGCAGAGGTTACCGTTCCTGAATCTTCTAAAGTTCTGCTTAAATTCTCCGGAGCCAATCCTCTGTCTTTAAAAGCTTTTTTAAACATTTTACCGGGAATTACAATGGCTAAATATTGATCAGATGCGATAGCATTTAATCCAATACAACTTACAACAGTACTGGCAAACAATCCGAAAATTGAAGTCGCCAATTTTAATAATTCTTTGGTAATTTTCGCCAAAGCCCCAATGGCATCCATTGTTCCGCCAAAAACCATGGCACAACAAATAAGAAAAATTGTCCATAGCATTCCTTTCATTCCTCCGGCACTGAATAGTTCGTTTAATTTAAGATTGTCGGTAACAATTTCAGTATCAATAAACATCGCATTTACAATCGCTTTAAAATTTGACGTTGCTAAGCTGTTCAGCACTTCCGTTTGAAAAATAAAGGCAAAAACTGCAGCTAAAATAACACCCACTCCCAATGCAATTAAAGGATTTGTTTTAAATAAAATAAGTGCAATTACAACCCCAGGAACTATAAACAAGTAGGGCGTAATGTTAAACGTGTTTTTTATGGAATATAACAATCCGCTAATATCTGCAGTACCTGTAGTGTCAATATTTAAACTAATAATACTAAAAACAATGATTGTAATTATTATAGACGGAACAGTTGTTAAGGCCATATATCTTATGTGTGTGAACAAATCTGTTCCGGCCATTGCCGGGGCAAGATTTGTGGTATCGCTTAACGGAGACATTTTATCTCCAAAATAACCACCGGATATAACCGCGCCAGCAATCATCCCTGTTGGAATTCCCAATGCGGTTCCAATACCAACCAATGCAATTCCTACGGTTGCTGAAGTTGTCCAGGAACTTCCTGTAGCTATGGAAATAATAGCAGCTATAACAATAGATGAAGGCAAAAATATTGCAGGACTTAACACTTGAAGTCCGTAATATACCATTGCAGGTATAATCCCACTTACCAGCCAAGTTCCGGCCAAAGCGCCCACCAAAAATAAAATCATGACAGGCACAAAAACACTTTTTAAATTTTCCCAAATTTCATCAATCATTATTTTTAAAGAAACCTTGTTAAAAAAGCCAACTATTGAAGCAATCCCTCCACCCATCAATAAAATAAACTGGTTAGAGTACGTTCCCAATAATTCACCGTCGGCAAAAAATATGTTGTAGGCAAGCATCATCATGAGAATAACGACAGGGATTAACGCTTCATAAAGATTTAATTCTTTATTGTCAATAATTTTTTGATTTTGAATCTCTATTTCAGATAAGTTCTTGTCAGTGTCTTTCATTCAATGCTTTTAAAAATGTAATAATACGTAAATTTGAAACCTTTTGCAAATGAAAAACCCCATTCAAAAAATGAATGAGGTTTAATCAATTTATGAAATCGTAACAATAAAATCAACCAAATCAATATTTATTTTTGCATTACAAAACACCAACTTGTTTCATGCATTTTCTCATGCTTCTGTAAGTTCTTTCAATATCATTGTCCAAACCAACAGACATTCTAATGACTCCATTAGAAAGACCCATTTCTGCTTGCTCTTCTACCGGAATTTCTGATGAAGTACTTGTTCCCGGAGCACTGAATAACGTTTTATAAAATCCTAAGCTTACAGCCAAATATCCCAAATTTTCATTTTGCATGAGTTCCATTAACTCATTTGCTTTTTCAAGAGTACCAACATCAATGGTCATGATACCTCCGAAACCATATTCCTTATTGTACATAGATTTAAACAGCTCATGATCTTTATGGCTTTTTAAGCCCGGATACACTACTTGCAAACCGTCTTCTTCAAAATTTTCAGCCAAATACAATGCGTTTTCGCTGTGCTTTTTCATTCTAATATGAAGTGTTCTTAAATTTTTCAATATACTGGCAGCTCTTAAACTGTCCATTACCGGGCCCAATAACATTGCTGCGCCATCATTTACACTTCGCAAACTGTCAATAAATTCTTGTGATCCGCAAACAACGCCTCCAACGGTATCATTTGTTCCATTTATAAATTTTGTTAAACTGTGAATGGTTACATCTGCTCCTAATTTTTGAGCTGAAAATATTAATGGTGTAAATGTATTGTCGACCACCAATTTTATATTGTGCTTTTTTGCAATTTTAGCCAATTCCGGTAAGTTTGCAATTTCTAAAAGCGGGTTGCTCTCAGCCTCGCAGTAAATCATTTTTGTATTTGGCGTTATTGCCGCTTCCACTTTTTCTAAGGAAGTAATGTCAACAAATGACGTAGAAATATTTAATTTTGGGGCGAAATTTTTCAGAAAAGCATAGGTTCCTCCATAAATTGTTCTACCAGAAATTATGTGATCTCCTGCACCACACATTTGTAAAAATACAGATGTAATTGCGCCCATGCCTGATGCGGCTACATTTGCAGTTTCCGTAAATTCCATAGCTGCCAAAGCCTCACCTAAATATAAATTGCTTGGGCTTGAATGCCGTGAATACAAATAACAGCCTTCTGCCTGACCTTCAAAAGTATCAAGCATTGTTTTTGCATGTAAAAAAGTATAGGTTGCTGAATCTGAAATGGAAGGATTTACGCCTCCAAATTCTCCAAAATATTGTAAATCCTGGATGTTGTTCGCTGGTTTGTTGCTCATAATTAAATAAATTTATCGTATAAAATTAACCTATTATAATTGAATATCCTACCATAATATATAATTTAAGTGTATTTTACTTAAAAACACTAAATTATAAGAATATTTTACTTTTAATGACATTTTTTTAATTATTTTTAGAAAAATTTACTGATTATGATTTCCATAGATTTAACCGATAAAAAAATATTGAACTTGCTTCAGCATAATTCAAAAGCAAACATTAAACAAATCGCCTTGAAAATTGGTTTGACCCAAACGCCCACTTATGAACGCATCAAAAGACTTGAAAAGGCCGGTGTCATTAAAAATTATATCGCTATTTTGGACAAAGAAAAAGTAGGCTATGCCATTGAAGTCTTTTGCCAAGTTACGTTAATAGTGCATTCAAAAGATATGATTACCCGCTTTGAAAATGCCATAAACAAAATAGATGAAGTCATGGAATGCTTTCACGTAGCTGGAAACTATGATTATTTATTAAAAATAATTGTGAAAGACATGAACAGTTATCAGGCTTTTCTAAAAAATAAATTGAGTGTTTTAGATTCTGTTGGTAACGTGCAAAGCACATTTGTCATGTCATCAACCAAAGACAGTATTGGCTTTATGCTGGTATAAAAAAAGTCCAAATTTTTCAATTTGGACTTTTAAAATAGTTTATAGTTGATATTTCTTGGCCATAATAGTCACTTGAAAGTCAAACTCATCGTTCAAAAACTTGTCTTTTAGATCGTTAAAGAAGGATTTTGATTTGAATTTCACATTAAAATCGGCTCTGTTAATTTGAAAAGTGTCGCTGGTTAAAACCAAAGCATCTTCATTGACTATAAGAGTTGCAGGAAATGTAATTTGTTTGCTGATTCCTTTAATGGTCATATTTCCTGTGACCTGAATTTTTTCTCCTTTATTTTCGGTTTCAGTAATCTCAAATTTTGATATTGGAAAAACTGCTATTTCAAAAAAGTCTTCAGATTTTAAATGACCTTCCAATTTCGCACTTCCGTCAGCGTCTTTAATGGTGCTCATGTCAGTTACAAAATTACCGCCTGTTATTTTATTGTCTTTTAAAACAATATCTCCAGAAGCCAATGTAATTATGCCATTATGAGTGCCTGTTGGTTTATATCCTTTCCAATTTAAATTGGAATTTTCAACATCCACATTAAAATTTCCCTGGGAATATAATGCCTGACTCATAAAAGTGAAGGCTGCAAATGCTATTGAAAATACTATTAATCTTGTTTTTTTCATACCGATTGTTATTTATAATGATTATTAATAACTGCAATAATACTAAAAAAATAGTTAGACCTTTTAATGAATGTGTTTTTTATATATTTTTTAACAATAGTGATGGACCTCAAAGTAGTTTCCAATTTGCTTACTCTTTTTGTTTTGAATCTATAATAATCGTTACCGGACCGTCATTTATAAGTTCCACTTGCATATCTGCACCAAACTGTCCTGTTCCTACTTTTTTATGCAGCTGAAGTTCTAATTGCGCAATAAATTGTTCGTATAAAGGAATTGCAGTTTCGGGTTTTGCAGCATAAATATAAGAAGGTCGATTTCCCTTTTTTGTGCTGGCATGCAAAGTAAACTGACTTACTACAATGACGTCTCCATTTTCATCAATCAACGATTTGTTCATGACGCCGTTTTCATCATTAAAAATTCGAAGATTGACTATTTTTTTAGAAAGCCATTCAATATGCTCGCTGGTATCGCGCTCTTCAATGCCTAATAAAATGAGTAAACCGTTTTTAATTTCGCTGACTATATTTTCATTTATTGTTACTGAAGCTTTTGAAACTCGTTGTATTACTGCGCGCATAAATTGTGTAACTGTTTATTTGTGTATTTGAGTACTCGTTTATTGGTTTTTAAGCTGACCATAAAAATCAAAATATTGTTGATTTATTAATTAATTCCCCCTTTGGGGGTTAGGGGGCTTTTCCAACAATTACGTATAAATATCTGTTCTGTAATTTTCTTCATCACCCTCAACCATTTGCACATAACTGTTATAACGTGAAAATGCAATTTCTTCATTTTCAACGGCATCCTTTACCGCACAATTGGGTTCATTAATATGCAAACAATTGTAAAATTTACATTTCGATTTCAGTTTAAAAAATTCAGGAAAATAATCGGCAATTTGCTGAGGATCAAAGTCCACCACTCCAAACCCTTTTATTCCGGGTGTATCAATGATAAATCCGCCGAAACTCAATTCAAACATTTCAGCGAAAGTTGTGGTGTGTTGCCCTTGTTTGTGTTGTTTGGAAACCTCTGCGGTTTTTAAATTTAATGTAGGTTCAATAGCATTCACCAAAGTCGATTTTCCAACCCCGGAATGGCCAGAAAACAAAGTGGTTTTTCCTTTCATCAATTCCTTAACCTTATCAATATTGATATTTTTTGTGGCAGATACATCAATACATTTATAGCCAATTGAAGTATAAACATCTTCCAATTCTTCTTTTATTTCCAAATCTTCGGGCGAGTACATATCAATTTTATTGAAAAGAATTACGGCAGGAATACTGTATGCTTCCGCAGTTGCCAAAAACCGATCTATAAATCCGGGTGAAGTTGGCGGACTGTCAATAGTCACCAATATAAAAGCCGTATCAATATTGGAGGCAATGATATGAACTTGTTTGGAAAGATTTACAGATTTACGAATGATATAATTTTTTCTTTGGAAAATTTGATTAATAACCCCGATCTCTTTTCCTTCTTCGTATTCAAAATTTACGTGGTCGCCAACAGCCACCGGATTGGTACTTTTTATCCCTTTTATTCTAAACTTTCCTTTTAACCTACAATCAACCATGTCGCCATTTTCGGCATAAACATTATACCAACTTCCTGTAGATTTTGTAACAACACCTTTCATTTAATATTTTCTATTTTTTTAATATCGATATAGAACTACCCTAAAAAATAACTCAATATTTTCAGGGATTTACCAATCAGTCAATTTTATAAACGCAAAGATATTTAAAAGTCGGCAACAATAGAAGATTTTAAATAAGATTGGGAATTACGACAAAAAATTATAAAAATAAGTGTACTTGAAAATATGACATTTATTAAGATACAAAAAAAAACGCCTCCTCAAAAAAAGAAGCGCTCAAATAAATGTTACGCAACTGTGTAAAAGTGAATGATTTATTGCTTATATTTATAACTGATTTGGGAGGGTTCATAGCCTCTCATCTTTTTAAGCTACGCTCATTTTATTTTTAATTGGTGTAGCTTGAATTCGCTTTTAAAGATTTTATTTTAAATTTTAATATAATTAAAGCTCATTTCATAGCAATTTTCCACCCTCGCATGTCGGGGGTGGTTTTTTTATTATGTTAAAACATAACACCTCGTTGTCATATGTTAAAAATATGTTAAATTGGTAGCGTGCTATGCAAGGTACTGTAACAGTTAATTAATTAAAGCGTCATTTAGATATACTAACAATTTAAAAAATTATATTATGACAACTTTAAACTTAACAACAGAAAACAAAACAAAAGTAGGATTTGCAACCTTCACAAACACTAAGAGACTGCAATGGAACAGATATAGAAGATACTCATATTAAACTTCATATAATTCTACTAAAACCTTATGAAAAAAAACCTCGAATAACCTGTAGATAAAGCAAATTTCTAGAGGTTTTTTTATTATTGTTTCACTTGTAATCTACCATTTAAATTCCTTTACCTGCAATTTCAACCTTCGCATTCGGCGTTGTTTTTTAAACAAAACTCAAAAGAGTCTTACTTAATAAAAAAAATCCCGAGTCATCATGAATTTGTAATATACTAAAAACCAACAAATCAGAAACGCCTAAAAGCACTTTCCAAGATTATAAGTGTGCAATCAAGACATAAAAAAACCGTAAGTCTTTTATAAGTAAAGACTTACGGAATATAGCAGTTGACCCACAAGGATTCGAACCTTGACTGACGATACCAAAAACCGGAGTGCTACCATTACACCATGGGTCATTTTGCGGGTGCAAATTTAGCCTAAAGTTTTAATTCGGCAAATAATTTGAAGTGTTTTTTTTATAAAACTTCCTTTAAAAACACTTTAAGAGTTATTTAGCATTGGATATCATCATAACTTCCCATAATTAATTTTTATTTTACTAAATTCGCTTCGGTTTAAAAATTTAATATGAACGCTTTCAATTTTACTAAATGGAACACCATTCTTGGATGGTTTACTTTTGCAATAGCCTTAATAACCTATACATTAACACTAGAACCTACGGTGAGTTACTGGGATTGCGGCGAATATATCGCCACTTCCGTAAAACTCCAGGTTGGCCATCCGCCGGGAGCGCCTTTATTCCAAATGTTGGGTGCATTTTTCGCCTTATTTACAGGTGATGTGACGGAAATTGCAAAAATGGTAAACTTTATGTCGGCATTGGCCAGTGCATTTACCATTTTATTTTTGTTTTGGACCATCACCATATTGGCTAAAAAATTGGTGAATAGTGGTTCAGAATTAACCAAAAGCACATCCATCGCAATTTTAGGAAGCGCTCTTGTTGGCGCTTTAACTTATACTTTTTCAGATAGTTTTTGGTTTAGTGCGGTGGAAGCGGAAGTTTACGCCATGTCTTCATTTTTAATGGCCCTTTTATTTTGGCTGGGATTGCGCTGGGAAGCGGAAATGGATCAGCCTAGAGGAAATAAATGGCTCCTCATCATCAGTTTTGTTGTCGGGTTGTCATTTGGCGTGCATATTTTATCATTGCTGGTAATTCCTTCCATAGTATTTCTTTATATCTTCAAAAAATATAAAAATTTAAACTTTAAACAATTTGTTGTTGCCAATATTGCGGCAGTACTTGTATTGTTGCTTGTTTTTAAATTTTTATTTCCATTCACGCTAAAATATTTCAGCGCTTTAGAATTATTTTTTGTGAATTCAATGGGTATGCCATTTAATTCGGGAAGTATTATTGCAGCAATTTTATTAATTGCCTTTTTTTACTTTGCATTGCAATACACGCGAAAAAAACAGCAGGTTGAAGCGAATACTCTTATCCTATCTGTGTTATTTATAATGATTGGCTTTTCATCATGGACGATGCTTCCTATTAGAGCAAATGCTAATACCACCATTAATGAAAATAATCCTTCGAGTGCCCGCGAATTGTTGGCCTATTACAATCGGGAACAATATGGAGACACCAATGTTTTTTATGACACTTATTATTCTATTATTTACGACAGGGAAGCTGACAAAAGCAATCCAACAAAAGATGATAAACCGAAATATGAAAAGGATGAAAAAGCCGGTAAATACATTATTGTAAATAATTACAAAGACGCGTTGCCAAACTGGAGTAGCAAACACAAGGGATTTATTCCAAGAATGGTAAATACTGATGCTTCCGTAATTAAAAATTATAAAGCCATTGCTGGAATCCCCCAAAGCAGCAAAAGCCGACCAACTTTTCTTGAAAACATAAAATATATGGTCGATTTTCAATTTGGGTATATGTATGGTCGATATTTTATGTGGAATTTTGTTGGAAAACAAAACGATGAACAGGGACAGCTCGATTCACAAAATGGAAATTGGCTGAGCGGCATTAAATTTATTGACGAATTTAGATTGGGCTCACAAACGGATTTACCTTCTGATGTACTCGATAACAAAGGCAGAAATACCTATTATTTTCTTCCTTTTCTGCTGGGAATTATCGGACTCTTTTTCCATGTTAAAAAAGATAAGAACGATTTTTACATCTTATTTCTCTTTTTCGTTTTTACTGGTTTGGCCATTATATTTTATACCAATCCAAGACCCTTTGAACCTCGAGAACGTGATTATGCCTTTGTAGGTTCGTTCTATATTTTTGCAATTTGGGTAGGATTTGGGGTGTTGGCTTTGTTTGAAAAATTAAAAAAATACGCCACAGAAAACTTGGTTGCCGTTGCGGTTACACTTGTGACCTTGGTTGCTGTTCCTATGCTAATGGCTTTTCAGAATTGGGACGACCACGACCGATCAAATCGTTATACTTCTCGCCTAAATGCTACGGCTTATTTAGATTCTTGTGCAGAAAACGCCATTTTATTTACTATTGGCGACAATGATACTTTCCCGCTTTGGTATATGCAGGAAGTTGAAAAATACAGAACTGACATTAAATTGATTAACACCAGCCTTTTCCAAACCGATTGGTACATTGACCAAATGAAGCGAAAAACGTATGAAGCTGCTCCTATTCCATCGCAATTAACCCACGATAAATACAAATGGGGAACCTTGGATGTTGCTTATTATTTTCCAGAAATTATTCCGCAATTAAAAGATTCGGTGGTGGATATTAAATATTTTATGAAATGGATTGAGAGCGACCAGGACATTACTTACTACGATTTAGATGATGACGGCATTGACGAAAAAATATTGCCAACAAACAAAATTAGAATTCCTGTTGATAAAGAAATGGTTTTAAAAAACGGCATTGTTGCCCAAAAAGATTCTGCACTCATTGTACCTTATATAGATATTCAATTTAATGGTGCACTTACAAAAAGCCGTATTTTAATGCTCGACATATTGGCTAATAACAATTGGAAACAACCTATTTATTTCACGGGAGGCGCACAAGCCGATGAAGAATATATTTGGTTGAAGGATTATTTGCAATTGGACGGAATGACCTACAAACTGGTTCCAATTTTAACGCCAAACGATGGAAATTTCTTTGAAATGGGACGTATTAATACCGATGTCATGTACAAAAATGTAAAAAAATGGGATTGGGGAAATATTACAAACGATAACATCTATTTAGATACAGAAACACGAAAAAACTCGGTAACCTATCGCAATAATATGGAACGTTTGGCCAGAGCCTTAATGGACGAAAAGAAATTTGACAAGGCGGAAGAAATTATAGACCTTTCCTTAGAAAAAATGCCTGTAAATAAATTTGGACATTACAGCATGCTCCTAGGTTACGTAGATTTATACTATGGATTAGACAAAAAAGAAAAAGCCAGAAAATTAACTGCGGAATTAAAAATTGTTTTACAGGAAAACTTAAGGTATTACAGTCAGTTTGATGAATCAAATGTTGAAACTGTTTTCAATGACATTGAACGCAGCCTATTAATGTATGACCAGTTGATTAAAACAGCCATTCGTTTTGATGACGAAAAATATGCCAATAGCCTTAAAGAAGAATATGTTGGTTATTGGAAATTATTTGATTTTTTAATCAGCGATGAAGATAAATAAAATTTCGACTTCACCTGCCTGCGTTAGGAAGGTGAGGTTGAGATACTAAAATAATCCCAAACTCATGAAGCCCTATTTTATAAAAACCCCGAGCCTTTTAAAATTTATTTTTAGAAATTGGATTTGGCGTTTATCCTCAAAAGAAAAAGTGCTTTATCTTACTTTTGACGACGGTCCGACTCTGGAAATTACAGAATGGACTTTAAATGAACTCAAAAAATACAAGGCGAAAGCCACTTTTTTTTGTATCGGGAAAAATATTGCGAAACACCCTGAAATAGTCCAAAAAATTATTGAAGAAAAACACTCTGTAGGAAATCACACCAACAATCATTTAAATGGCTGGAAAAGCACCACTTCAGATTACCTCAAAAACATAGAAGATGCTGAAAAATATTTTAAAGAAAACTCAAAACTCAAAACTCAAAACTCAAAACTTTTCAGGCCTCCTTATGGAAAAACTACTCTTAAACAATCAATAAAAATTAGAAAAAAAGGCTATAAAATAGTGATGTGGGATGTTTTAAGTGCCGACTTTGACCCTACTGTTTCCAATGAAAAATGTTTGGAAAATGTAATTCGAAATATCCAAAACGGAAGCATCATTGTTTTTCACGACAACGTTAAGGCTTCAAAAAAATTGCAATTTGTATTGCCAAAAGTATTGGAATATTATACTGATAAAGGATTTGCTTTTAGTGGTATTGCGTAATTAGAATTTAGAAAAGAGAGAGAAAAAAGACAGTTCCCTATTCCTATTAATTTTTAAACATCAATAATCAACTTTTTAACTTTCAACTTAAAAATACTGTTGCACCAAACTTATTAAGGTATTTGCATCCTGATCACCAGATTGGCGCCATTTCATTTCCCCTCCTTTATAAATTATAAAAGTAGGAATGCCTTTGATTCTAAGCGCATTGGCAAGCGTCTCGTTTTTTTCAATATCAATTTTTATAACTTTTGCTTTATCTCCCAGAGCTGCAGCCACATCTCGTAAAATATCTTTAAAATCATCAGAGTCTTCTTCTTCCCATTCTGTATAAAAATCGATTAACACAGGAATCTCTGAACTAATTAATTCTCCGAATTTTGCCATAACCTAACATTTTTTTGTGAAATGTTTAAAAAATAAATGCCTTATACTTACAAATGTAACATTTTTATTTAAACAAACGACACCTACTTCTTTTTCAGTGTAATTACCGTTATTTCAGGCCAAATCCCTACACGGCCTGGGAAAGCCAAAAAACCAAAACCTCTGTTCACATTTATAATACGCCCAAATTCTTTATATATTCCAGCCCATTGTTTATAGAAGTATTGAATTGGGCTCCATTTTATACCGGAAATTTCAATGCCAAATTGCATTCCGTGCGTGTGGCCACTTAAAGTAAGATGGAAATTACTTTCATGGTTTTTTATTTCAGCATCCCAATGAGATGGGTCGTGACTCATTAAAATTTTAAAATCTTCCTTTTTGATTTTTGTTGAAGCCAAATTTAAATCACCTGCTTTTTTAAATCGTTTCCCCCAATTTTCAACGCCAACCAGGGCAATTTTATCGTTGCCTTTTTCTACATAAACACTGTCATTCAACAATAAATTAAATCCAATTTGAGGATGCAAATCTTTGATGTCTTGAAAATTTTTTTCTTTCGCTTCTTCAGAATCAAAATGCACATATTCTCCATAATCGTGATTTCCCAATATGGAATATTTGCCATAGTTGGCTTTCAATTTGCTAAAATGAGAAATCCATGGAATCATTTCATCAGCGGTATTGTTCACCAAATCTCCTGTGAATAAAATTAAATCCGATTCCTGTTCATTAATTAATTCAATACCTGCATCTATTTTCTCGGCATCATCAAAACTTCCACTGTGAATATCAGAAATATGAGTGAGTTTAAACCCGTCAAAAGCCTCGGGCAAATCATCAAAATACAAAGTGTGGTTTATGACCTGGTAATTGTATTTTCCGCGAGCCATTCCATACAAAACAGAAATAAACGGAATTGCGGCAAGCGCCAAAGCAACTTTACTCACAAATACCCTTCTGTCACCTAAAAAAGATGTTGAATTTGAGTTTGAAACATACCCAAATATTCCTTTAAGAACTCTAAAAATATCTTCACCAAATAATATAAGCAACGTGCAAATTTTTGGGATGATGGATAAAATTAACAATCCAAAGGCAAACATCACATTTTGTGATATTCCTTTTAACGTGTTAAATGTAGTAAGTTGGTAAATTACATTTGCCAAAACAGCTAAAGAAAAAAGCCAGTAAATAGCAAATACCACTTTATTTTTGGAAATTGTTTTTACGCTTTGAAAAGTATAAAAATCTACGAATAAAATAAATGCCACAAAAATAATCCAACGTATCATAAAGCAAAACTAATCCTATTTTATCTTTGTTAATATAATCAAGAAGAAATTAAGAGGGTTTTAACAGTTTCTCCTTATCATTAGTTTTACAAGATAATTAATTTAATGTTAAAATTGATTTTAGTACTTTTACTCAAATTATTTACAGCTTATCTTGAAACAATGTCAACACAAAAACGCCTTTTCCTTCTAGACGCCTACGCTTTAATTTTTCGTGGTTATTACGCACTTATAAAAAATCCGAGAATTAATTCAAAGGGTATGGACACTTCGGCCATATTAGGGTTTACAAATTCATTGCTTGATGTGATTAAACGCGAAAAACCAGACCATTTAGCTGTGGCTTTTGACAAAGGCGGTTCTCATATTCGTTCTGAAGCATTTCCTGAATATAAATCAAACCGTTTACAAACGCCGGAAGCCATTAAAATTGCGATTCCCTATATCCATAAAATTTTGGAAGCCATGCACATTCCAATTATTGAAAAAGAAGGATTTGAAGCCGATGATTTAATTGGAACTCTTGCCAAACAAGCGGAAAAAGAAGGTTTTAAAACCTATATGGTTACGCCCGATAAAGATTTCGCGCAGCTGGTTTCTGAAAATATTTTCATGTACAAACCTTCCCGAATGGGAAATGGCATTGAGGTTTGGGGGATTCCCGAAGTTCAGCAAAAATTTGAAGTGGAACATCCTGAGCAGGTAATAGATTTTCTGGGAATGATGGGAGACGCCATTGATAACATTCCAGGACTTCCAGGTGTTGGTGAAAAAACTGCAAAAAAGTTTATTAAAGAATATGGCAGTATGGAGAATCTTTTGGCACATTCGCATGAGCTGAAAGGTAAAATGAAAGAAAAAGTTGAAGAGAATAAAGAATTGGGCTTGTTGTCTAAAAGATTGGCGACTATTATATTGGATTGTCCAGTTACCTTTAATGAAAAAGATTATGAATTAAATCATCCCGATTTTGAAAAGGTAAATGAAATTTTAAAAGAACTTGAATTCAGAAGAATTGCCGAAAGCTTTAATCGCATATTTAAATTACCTTCTGAAACCCCAAAAAATATTCAGAAAGAAGAAATTGCTGATTCTAAAAAACAGCAACCTGCATCAGAACATCAATTCGATTTATTTTCAATACCTTCAACTGTTACTGATAACGAAGCCTTTTCCGCAGGCGATAAAACGACTAAAAACACCAATCATTTATACCAGTCTGTAAATTCACCTTTCTCCAGAAAATTGTTTCTCGAAAAATTATTGATGCAAAAATCGGTCAGTTTTTATATTGAAACCATTGGAGAAAACTTATTTGAAACCGATTTGGCAGGAATTTCTTTTTCCTATGAAAAAGGAAAAGGATATTACGTGCCGCTTTCTGAAGACAAAGAGGAAACACAAAGAATATTAGAAGAGTTATGCCCGTTTTTTGAAAATAAAACCATAGAAAAAATTGGTCATGACCTAAAAAACAGCGTTAAAGTTTTAAGCAATCACAAAATTGAAATCAAAGGAAAATTGTTTGACATTATGTTGGCGCATTATTTAATAAATCCTGATATGCGCCATGATTTAATGGTGCTCTCGGAAACCTATTTAAATTACAAACCTTTTGATTTAAACGCTTTAGTTGGTAAAAAAAGAAAAAACCAAATTTCCATTCGTGAATTAGACCTCAAAAAACAAACAGAATATGCGGTTGAAAATGCAGATGTCGCTTTTCAGCTTAAAGATTTTTTTGAAAAAGAATTAAATGAATTTAACCTTACCAAATTATTTGATGACATTGAAATGCCGCTACTTCGCGTATTGGCTGCAATGGAATTGGAAGGGATAAAAATGGATGACGAATTTTTAAATTCGCTGTCCGAAAAATTGGTGGAGGATATTCAACATTTAGAAAACGAGATTTATAAAGAAGCAAATATTGAGTTTAATCTGGCTTCACCAAAACAATTGGGTGATGTACTTTTTGAGCATTTAAAATTAACTGAAAAGCCTAAAAAAACCAAAACCGGACAGTATGCAACCGGAGAAGAAATTTTATCTAAACTGGCAGCAAAACATCAAATTGTAAAAAACATTTTAGAATGGCGCGGGTTGGTAAAATTAAAAAACACCTATGTTGATGCGTTGCCAAATCAAATAGACAAAAAAACAGGAAGAGTTCATACCACTTACAGTCAGGCCGTGGCAGCAACCGGAAGGTTAAGCTCTAACAATCCGAACCTGCAAAATATTCCGATGAGAACAGAACGCGGTCGCCAGGTAAGAAAAGCCTTTGTTGCCAGAGATGAAAATTACACATTAGTGTCTGCCGATTATTCTCAAATTGAACTTCGTATTATTGCCGCTTTAAGCAACGATGAAAGTATGATCAAATCCTTTAGAAATTTGGAAGACATTCACGCCGCAACAGCCGCCAAAATTTTCGATGTTCCCTTGAATGAAGTCACAAGAACGCAACGTGGGGAAGCAAAAGCTGTGAATTTCGGAATTATATACGGACAAGGTGCTTTTACTTTGGCTGAACAATTGAACAAATCAAGATCCGAGGCAAAAGAACTGATAGACAATTACTACAAAACATTTCCAAAATTAAAAGAATTTATTGCCAGTCAAATGGAATTGGCCCGTGAGCAAGGTTATGTGGAAACAATTTTAGGGCGACGTCGATATTTGAAAAACATCAATTCACAAAACGCTGTTGTTAGAGCCGGAGATGAACGAAATGCCGTAAACGCCCCTATTCAGGGAAGTGCCGCTGATATTATTAAAATTGCGATGATTAATATTTATAAGCTGTTGAATGATGGAAATTATAAATCGAAAATGTTATTGCAGGTTCATGATGAGTTGGTTTTTGATGTTCATAAAGATGAACTTGACGATTTAGAACCAAAAATTAAACAGGAAATGGAACATGCATTTACATTTTCTGTTCCGTTAACTGTTGAATTGGGAGAAGGAAAAAACTGGCTGGAAGCACATTAATTGTGTAATTGTTTAATTGTGGCTGAAAATGGACTCGTGATAAATTTCAGGAATGCAAATTTTGACTTTCGACTTTGAGAATTTTAAACACTGTAACATTCTGTATTTGTGACTTTTAACTTTTAAAATTTGAAGCTTTCCAACGATTCAACAATTAAACGATTCAACAAATAAACTTTTTTAAAAACCCTGTTTGTTATCACTAAAATAGTTTGTACATTTGCACTCCCTTTTTAGGGAGAAAAATGAATGTTTAACTATAACAAAGAATTTAATTGTGAGTAAATTAAGTTACAAAACAGTATCAGCTAACAAAAATACCGTTACTAAGGAGTGGGTATTGGTTGATGCAGACGGCCAAACGTTGGGTCGTATAGCCTCTAGAATAGCGATGCTAATTAGAGGTAAATACAAAACAAATTACACGCCTCACGTAGATTGCGGAGACAATGTAGTTGTTATCAACGCCGAAAAAATTAATCTAACAGGTAAAAAATGGGGTGACAAAACCTATATTCGTCACACTGGCTACCCTGGAGGACAACGATCGTTAACTGCTATTGAAGTATTCGAGAAAGACCCTACACGTCTTCTTGAAAAAGCAGTAAAAGGAATGTTACCTAAAAACAAATTAGGAAGCGCTCTTTTCAGAAATTTATATGTTTATGCAGGTACTGAGCACCAACAAACAGCTCAAACACCAAAAACCATTAACCTTAACGATCTAAAATAATAATGGAAACAATACACAAAATAGGTAGAAGAAAAACAGCGGTAGCTCGTGTTTATGTTTCTGATGGTACTGGAAACATTACTATCAATAAAAGAGAATTTAAAAACTACTTTACAACAGCAGCTTTACAATATAAAGTTTTACAGGCGCTAAGTTTAACAGATCACGTAACTTCATTTGACATTAAAGTAAATGTTTTTGGAGGCGGAATAACCGGACAAGCGGAAGCTATACGTTTGGCTCTTTCAAGAGTTTTGGTTGAGCTAAATGCTGAAAACAGACTAATTCTTAAACCACAAGGATTGCTTACCAGAGACCCAAGAATGGTTGAACGTAAAAAATTCGGTCAAAAGAAAGCAAGAAAAAAATTCCAATTCTCAAAACGTTAATCGTTTATTTGAATTGTTTCACCAATTTTTTTGTTGGTTCATTGAAATTAAAATTAATAACAAAGTTATCGTTGATCAGTCAATGATTGACAAAAGTTTAGCATCCAAATAGGTAAGATCGGGTTTCCGCTACTTACCTATTGCTAGCTCAACGGAACGTAAACTAAATTACAAAATGGCAAAAATTGAAATTAAAGAATTATTAGACGCAGGTGTACACTTTGGTCACCTAACAAGAAAATGGAACCCAAATATGGCTCCATACATTTACGGAGAGCGTAACGGAATTCATATTATTGACCTTTACAAAACCGCTGCAAAAATTGAAGAAGCTGCTGAAGCACTTCAAAAAATTGCAAACTCAGGCAGAAAAATCCTTTTTGTTGCTACAAAAAAACAAGCAAAAGAAATTATTGCAGAAAAATCTGCCAGCATCCATATGCCATACATCACTGAAAGATGGTTTGGCGGAATGTTGACAAATTTTGTTACTATTAGAAAGGCTGTTAAAAAAATGACAGTTATTGACAGAATGAAATTAGATGGTTCTTTTGATGCACTATCAAAAAGAGAAAAATTACAAATTAACCGTCAAAGAGAAAAATTAGAAAAAAACTTAGGTTCTGTTTCTGAGATGACTCGTTTGCCAGGTGCCATTTTTGTAATTGATGTTAAAAAAGAACACATTGCCATAGCTGAAGCCAAAAACTTAAATATTCCAATTTTCGCAATGGTTGACACAAACTCTGATCCAAGAGGTTTAGATTATGTAATTCCATCAAATGATGATGCTTCAAAATCAATCAATAAAGTTTTAGGTTTTATAATTGACTCAATTGCAGAAGGTTTAGCTGACAGAAAAGCAACTAAAGATAAAACTGTTGAAGTAGAAGCTGAAGTTAAAGTTAAAGAAACAAAATAATTAATGTGTCACCGCTGAATTTTAAAATTCAACAAAAATTATAAAATAATGGCAAAAATTACAGCCGCAGAAGTAAATAATTTAAGAAAATCGACCGGAGCCGGCATGATGGATTGCAAAAATGCACTTGTTGAAGCTGAAGGAAATTTTGATAAAGCAATTGAAATTTTACGTAAAAAAGGACAAAAAGTTGCTGCAAACAGAGCTGACAGAGATTCATCTGAAGGTGCTGTTATCGCTAAAGTTAATGACGACAATACAGTAGGTGTTATCGTTTCATTAAACTGCGAAACAGATTTTGTTGCAAAAAACGACTCTTTTGTTGATTTAGCGACCAAATTTGCTGAAATTGGGATAGACTGCGATTCAAAAGATGACTTTTTAAATGCTGATTTTGGAGGAATGACCGTTGCTGAAAAATTAATTGAGCAAACTGGTGTTATTGGTGAAAAATTGGAAATAGGCGCTTTTGAAAAAGTGACTGGTAAATTTGTGGGATATTACATTCACGCAGGTAATAAAATTGCTTCGCTAGTTGCATTATCTGAAAATCCTGATGGCGCAAGTGTTGTCGCAAGAGACGTTTCTATGCAAGCTGCCGCAATGGGCGCAACTACTTTATCTTACAAAGATTTTGATCCGAATTTTGTTGCTTCTGAAACTGAAGCAAGAATTGCAGTGATAGAAAAAGAGAATATTGAACTTGGCCGATTGGGAAAAACCCTTAAACATGTGCCAACTTATATTTCCAGAATGCAATTAACAGATGAAATAATTGCCCAAGCTAAAGAAGCTATAAAAGCTGAACTTAAAGCTGAAGGCAAACCTGAACAAATTTGGGATAAAATTCTTCCTGGAAAATTGGAAAGGTTTATTTCTGACAATACTACGTTAGACCAAGAACTTTGTCTTCTTGACCAAGTTTTTATCAAAGATGATAAATTAACTGTTGCGGATTACGTAAAAACTATTGGTGTTACAGTAACCGACTTTAAAAGAGTTTCTTTAGCGTAATTGCACATACATAAATTTAAAAAACTCGCTTAAAGCGAGTTTTTTTTTGTTCTAAATATCGTTGCTGAATGGTTTTCCATTTATCCTTTTTTCAAGCCCAATTTATGCCCTGCAAATGCATAATATAAAATGATTAAATAACAAGGAAGTAAAATCCAGTAGCCAGTTGTTGCCGCTTGCGCAGAAGCAGAAGCCTCATTTATTCCATGCGCAATCAAATCGGCCTTAGTCCCATCAACAAATCTTCCGTATAAAGGTGGAATAATTGCCCCTCCGGAAATTGCCATAATCAATAACGCGGAAGCAGTTTTGGTGAATTTCCCTAACCCCTTTAAAGTTAAAGGCCAAACTGCAGGCCAAACCAATGCATTTGCAATACCTAATACGGCCACAAATAATATTGACATATATCCTGAAGAAAATACAATCCCAAAAGTAAATACAATTCCTAATATGGCGCTTGCTTTCAATGCGAAAGCCTGATTGATGTATTTAGGAATTAAAAATATACCCAATGCATACGTGGCAACCATCGCCAACAAGGTAAAAGTGGTAAAAAATTTGGCATCGGCAGCAGGAAACCCTAAAGAAATTCCGTAGGCTATAATGGTGTCACCCGCAATAACTTCTACGCCCACATAAACAAAAAGCGTTAAAACGCCCAACCATAGATGTGGAAATTGGAAAATACTTGTTTTGGTTGTTTCTCCAACTTTCGTTTCCTCAATTGGTTCTGCTTCTACATGAGGCAGCGGCGCACGTCTTATTAAAATACCCAAAACCGCTAAAATTACCGCCATAACAACATAGGGAATCACAACACTATCGGCCATAACGTCTAACAACTGAGATTTTTCCGCATCGCCAACGATACTTAGTTTGTCCTGTATTTCATCAATTCCCGATAACAAAATTGCACCAAAAATAAGGGAGCCTAAAGCGCCCGCCACTTTATTTGCAATTCCCATAATTGCAATTCGTTTTGCTGCACTTTCAATAGGACCTAAAATGGTTATGTAAGGATTTGAAGCTGTTTGCAGCAAAGTCATTCCCAAACCCTGAATAAAAATTCCCGCTAAAAATACCCAATACGTTCTTGCTTCTGCAGCAGGAATAAAAACCAATGCGCCAATTGCCATCACAAATAAACCCAATGACATTCCTTTGCGATACCCTATTTTAGTTAAAATATAAGATGCCGGTAAAGCCATAACCACAAAAGAGATGTAAGATGCAGAAGCCACCAATAACGATTGCGCAGTAGTTAACTCGTTTATGGTTTTCATAAAAGGAATTAAAGCCCCATTAATCCAGGTTACAAATCCGAAAATAAAAAATAATCCTGCTATAATAAGAATTGGAACAAATGAATTGTTTTTAGCATTGGTGGTTGAACTTACCGTATTTGACATCGTAAAAAGTTTATTTGAATAAGATTTTAAATTTATTGTATTTTCTTTTAAGACAGTACATTTATCTTAAAACATTTTAAGCTATATTTTTAAGAAAACTAAAATAAAATTAAGCGTTGATTTTTTTATGGAATAAATATATTCTTTTTATAATTATTTTTATTTTTATTCAGACATAACATTGCGTTTTTACTTATAAAGTATTTCATATATTTGCATAACTTTCAAAGAAATTATGGCTTATAAAAGAATTCTATTAAAATTAAGCGGTGAAGCACTTATGGGTGATCGCCAATACGGTATAGATCCGTCACGTTTATCAGCCTATGCTGAAGAAATTAAAAAAATTGTTGAAAACGGTATTGAAGTCGCCATTGTGATAGGAGGCGGGAATATATTTAGGGGTGTTGCGGGCGCCAGTAATGGAATTGACAGGGTTCAGGCGGATTATATGGGTATGCTTGCCACTATTATTAACGGCTTGGCCTTACAAAGTGCTATAGAAGCTATCAAAATAAAAACAAGACTGCTCACGGCCATTAAAATGGAACAGGTTGCAGAACCCTTTATCAAAAGAAGGGCAGTTCGCCATTTGGAAAAAGGACGTGTGGTCATCTTTGGAGGAGGAACCGGAAATCCGTATTTCACTACAGATACAGCTGCCGTTTTGAGAGCCATTGAAATTGGTGCAGATGTTATTTTAAAAGGTACACGAGTTGACGGAATTTACAATTCGGACCCGGAAACAAACAAAGATGCCATTAAATTCGACTCCATTACCTACGAAGACGTTTTAAGTAAAGGCTTAAAAATAATGGATACGACGGCATTTACTTTGAGCCAGGAAAATAATTTGCCTATTATTGTTTTTGACATGAATAAGGCAGGTAATTTAGAAAAAGTAATTTCAGGAGAAACAATAGGAACAAAAGTTGATAAATAAACGTATAATTTATAGTTAACCAGTTATGAATGAGGAGTTAGAATTTATTATAGACAGCACAAAAGAATTAATGGAAAATGCTATTCTGCATTTAGAAAAAGAGTTCAGAAATATCAGGGCGGGAAAAGCAAGTCCGGCAATGCTGGGGAATGTTACCGTTGATTACTATGGTTCCCAAACACCACTTGCGCAAATTGCAAATGTAAGCACAATGGATGCACACACCATTACCATTCAGCCTTGGGAAAAAAACATGTTACAGGGCATCGAAAAAGCAATTATGCTTGCCAATCTAGGATTTAACCCTATGAATAATGGAGACATCATTATTATTAATGTTCCTGCTTTAACAGAAGAAAGACGAAGAGAACTTTCCAAACAGGCAAAAGCAGCCACTGAATTTGCTAAGGTCAGCATCAGAAACGGTCGTAGAGAAGCGATGAGTGAAATTAAAAAAATAGAAGAAGCTTCTGAAGACATGAAAGCAAACGCCGAAATTGACATTCAAAAATTAACGGATGATTTTAGTATTGAAGTTGACAATCATTATAAAAATAAAGATCAAGAAATCATGAAAGTTTAATTTTTTTCAAAAGTTAAACTTATCAAAAAAAATAAAAACACTCTTAAGAGTGTTTTTTTATTTCCATATATTTATTCTTACTTATCGAAAAAAATGCTCAATGAAACACTTCGTTATTTTATTATTACTCATTCCATTTCTGTCCATTTCACAAAATCAAATTCAAGGAATTGTATTGGACAATGTAAACAACAAGCCATTACCTTTTGCTACAATTACAACTTCTGCAAATTTCGGAACATTAACTGATGTTGATGGGAAATTTTATATAAAATCCGAAAAAATAATTACACAAATAAGCATTTCATACGTTGGATTTGAATCTATTGTTGTTCCCGTTTCAAAAAACGAAAAGTTTATTAAAATATCCTTAAAGCCAAAAATTGAAAGCTTACGAGAAATTCAAATAATTGCCAAAGAAAATCCGGCCCTGCAAATTATTAGAAATACCATAAAAAATAAACCGGAAAATAATATTGAAGAATCGTTAAATTCCTTCAAATTTAATACCTACAACAAAATTTTGGTTACGGCAAACCCCGATTCAATAGGCGGAAATATAGATTCTCTATTTGTGCTGAAAGATGGTCAAAAACAATTTAAAAAATTGGATTCTTCAACCTATAAATTCAAAAAAGAAATTGACAAAAAACACTTATACATTTCTGAGAAAATTTCTGAATTTCAATTTCAAAAAGGAAAAGGCAAAAAAGAAGTGATTTTGGCATCAAGAATGGCAGGATTAAAACAACCAATCTATGAATTACTGGCAGTTACTTTCCAAGATTTGTCTTTTTACAATGAATTTTACGTCCTAGCCGGAACAAAATATATCAATCCAATTGCCGACGATGCATTAAAAACATACAATTATAAAATATTAGATACCGTAAAAACGGAATCAGGAAGTTCCATTTTAGTTTATTTTAAACCCAAAGAAAAAAAAGAGATTTTAGGAATTGAAGGTGTTTTATATATTGACTATCAAAGTTTTGCACTTACAAAAGCGATTGCCGAATTAAAAGGAATTGTAAACGTAAAAGCAACCCAAAACTATAATTATTTAAAAGAGTACCATATTTGGTTTCCACAAAATATGGATGTTGTATTAAAAAAAGGAAACAATAATGAGCGTATTTCCTTATTTGGCGGCACTGTAAAATTTGGTGAATCTAAAAAAAATGACTCCATCGTATCGACCAAAACAAAAAGAGAAAGCGATGTTGTCTATTTCATATCAAAAGCAAGTAATTCTAACATTGAAATAAACACGCCAATTGTCGTAAAAGGCGCTGCGCCAGCCATACAATTTAATGATGATGCGAACAAAAAAAAGGAAGATTTCTGGAACCAATATCGGACAGATTCTATCACTAAAAGAGGTGAGAACACCTATAAAATGTTAGACAGCATTGTTGAAAGTGAAGGCATCGAGAAAAAGATTGCTATCGGCAGAAATCTTTTAAAAGGCATTTACCCAACAAAATATATCGATTTAAATTTAGGAAAAATAATTAATTTCAACAATTATGAAGGATTCAGACTTGGTTTTGGCGGCGAAACAAATTCAAATTTTTCAAATATATTAAAACTGGAATCTTACCTGGCCTACGGCACAAAAGACCAAGATTTTAAATATACCATAGGAACATCATTCCGTTTGAATAAAAATACGAATACATGGTTAGGCACCAATTACACAAACGATTTAAAAGAAGCAGCTGCCTTGGACTTCATTGCCATAAACACTACGTTTTCGCCATTAAATCTAAGAAACTTAAATCTTGACAAATTTTACAATTATAAAACACTAAGTGTAAATTTAAAACATGATATTCGGCCTAATTTAGAAGCAGAACTTCAGTTAAGTTCAGGTGATTATAAACCTGTTTTCGACTATCAATTTATTTCTTCCGCCAAAAATTTATCTGAATATACATTAACAACAGCCATTTTAGGGTTTCAATTTAATCCCAACAGTGAATACATGAATTCACCAATAGGAAAATTGAGGATTAAAAATGAATTTCCCCAATTTACGTTTCAGCTGACAAAAAGTTTCGAGAATGCATTCAATGGAAATTTTGACTTTACACAGCTAAATTTTCGCGTCATTCAAGAAATCAAACGTCTTCAAAAAGCCACTACTTACATCTTATTTGAAGGTGGAGTGGTTTTTGGTGATGCACCAATCTCTCATCTGTTTAATTCTTCCCCTAATTATACACTTAAAAACCCTTGGGAAAAACGTATCACTTTCGCGGGTAAAAACAGCTTTGAAACTATGGCTTATAACGAATTTATTTCTGATAGATTTGTAGCAATTCATATCAAACATGAATTAAAGCCTTTTGAAATTAGCTCAAAATTTAAGCCACAATTGATATTTGTAACCAGAGCAGCTATTGGAGATATTGACAATCCGTCGCATCATAATGGATTGGTTTTTAAAAGTTTAAAAAACGGCTATTTAGAAAGTGGTTTAGAGTTTAAACGTCTGTTTAAAGGTTTCGGATTAAGCACATATTACAGATATGGTGCCAATTCAAACCCCGAATGGAGTGATAATTTATCCTTAAAAATTTCGTATAAAATTAGTCTCGGATTTTAAAAATCAAATAGTTATAGGACAAACTATTTTTATACCTTTGCAGAAATTTTTTTTGAATGGATTTTTGGTCAAGGCTTTCTCGGTTTATTTTAAAAAGAAGATATATCATCTTAATTGTAATAGCCGCCATCACCTATTTTTTAGCTTCACAAATGCAGTACATGCGTTTTTCTTACACAGAGGCTAATTTACTTCCAGAAAATCATAAAGTTAACGTTGAATATAATAAATTTCTAAAACTTTTTGGTGAAGAAGGCAATCTTATCATTTTAGCGGTTGAAGATACGACGCTGTTTACGCCAAAAAAATTCAGTAATTGGAATAACCTAACTAACGAGTTAAACCAATATCCAGAGGTAGATTTTACGGTTGGCATTGGCGATATTAAAGAACTGAAAAAAAATAAAAAAGAAGAAAAATTTGATTTTGTGCCTCTTTATGAAGATGTCCCAAAAACCAAGGAAGAAATATTAAAAGTTAAAACTGAGCTTTTTGAAAATCTGCCATTTTACGACAATATCTTATTCAATAAAAAAACAGGAACTATTAGATCTGTTATTTATTTAAAGAAAGATATTGTAAATACTGCTGCTCGTAAAGATTTTATTTTCAACGTATTAAATCCCACTATTGAAAAATTCGAAGCAGAAAATAATATTGATGTAAGGGTTTCCGGTATGCCATACATTCGTACCATGAGTGCCCAAAATATTATTGATGAAATAGGACTTTTTGTTGGTTTGGCTTTGGGGGTTACCGCATTAATTTTCTTTTTCTTTTTCCGTTCCGTAAGAGCAACCATGATAACGCTGTTGGTAGTAACTATTTGTGTCACATGGGCATTCGGATTTATCGGTTTATTTCGTTATGAAATTACGGTTGTAATGGCGTTAATTCCGCCTTTAATTATTGTAATTGGTGTTCCAAACGCCATATTTTTAATTAACAAATACCAACAAGAAGTAAAAAAGCATGGGAATCAGGCGAAGTCTTTGCAACGGGTTATTTCAAAAGTAGGAAATGCCACTTTAATGACCAATGTTACCACAGCTTTTGGGTTCTCAACATTTATTTTTACTAAAAGTCAACTTTTAAGAGAGTTTGGGATTGTTGCTTCAATCAATATTATAGGGATATTTTTAGTTGCTTTATTCATTATTCCCATCGTGTATAGTTTTCTACCATTGCCAAAAGAAAAACACCTTAAACATTTGGAACGAAGATGGATTGACGTTCTAGTAAAAAGAATAGAATCTATTGTTAGAAATCATAGAATTTCAGTTTATGCAACAACGATTGTATTGATTATTATGAGTATGATTGGAATTTTTATGATAAAAGTTTCAGGGAGTATTATTGAAGATATGCCAAAAGGCGAGCAGTTTTTTAAAGACATTGTGTTTTTTGAAGAAGAATTTGGTGGTATTATGCCTTTAGAAATAATAATTGACACCAAAAAAGAAAAGGGTGTCATGAATTTGGGAACACTAAAGCGAATGAATGAACTTGAAGAAACTATTGATGAAATTCCACAGCTATCAAAACCAATTTCTGTTCTAAATATTGTAAAATACTCAAAACAAGCTTTTTACGGAGGGAATCCGAAGTTTTATCAGTTACCTACCAACCAGGAAAAAAACTGGATATTGTCTTATGCCAAAAATGCAACTTCTAATACTAATTTACTAAACAGTTATGTTGATTCAACTGGCAGATATGCCAGAATAACAACATTTATGAAGGATATTGGCACCGATAAAATGGAAATTATTGAAGAGCGGCTTCAACAAAAAATTGACAAAGAATTTCCTAAAGAAAATTACGATGTAACAGTAACCGGTAAAGCTTTGGTTTTTTTAAAAGGAACCAATTACTTAATCAATAATTTGATAATTTCACTTGCACTGGCTATTATTCTAATTTCCGGTTTCATGGCATTTATGTTCCGTTCCTTCAAAATGATCCTAATTTCATTAATTCCCAATATGTTTCCATTATTAATAACTGCAGGTTTAATGGGATATTTAGGAATTCCACTAAAACCCTCAACTATTTTGGTATTTAGTATTGCCTTTGGTATTTCGGTTGACGATACCATACACTTTTTGGCAAAATATCGCCAAGAATTAATTGCAAACAATTGGAGAATAAAAATATCTGTTTATAAGGCATTACATGAAAGTGGCGTAAGCATGTTTTACACCTCTATCGTATTATTTTTTGGATTTTTAGTGTTTACCGTTTCAAGTTTTGGGGGCACTATTGCTTTAGGTGGTTTGGTTTCTGTAACCCTTTTATTTGCAATGCTTTCTAACTTATTGTTATTGCCCTCACTATTGCTTTCCTTAGAAAAAACAATTGCAAACAAGGAAGATTTTAAAGAACCTGCACTTTCTATTCTTGATCCTGATGATGAAACTGGTGATAAATAGTTGAAAGTTCTGAATTTTTAATTGTTCATTGTTAAGTGTTAATTGTCAATTATCAATTGATAACGTATCTTTGCATAGTTAAAAAATATAGAATATGACAAGAAGCAATGTGGCTGAACTTTTAAAATCAACCAATTTTTTACAAGAAGTAAACCTTAAAGGTTGGGTTAGAACATTTAGGGCAAATCGTTTTATTGCATTAAATGATGGGTCAACAATTAATACAATTCAATGTATAGTTGATTTTGATAATACCGATGAACGCATTTTAAAACGCATTACAACAGGTGCTGCAATTTCAATAAAAGGAATATTAACAGAAAGCCTTGGAAAAGGTCAGCAAGTTGAAATTCAAGTTTCCGAAATTGAAATTTTAGGAGACTCTAACCCTGAAGAATATCCTATTCAACCAAAAAAGCACAGTCTTGAATTTTTACGTGAAAATGCACATTTGCGCATAAGAACAAATACTTTTGCTGCAGTAATGCGCGTACGTTCGGCTTTGTCTTTTGCCGTGCATGAATATTTTATTAAAAACGGATTTTACAATTTTCATGCGCCAATAATTACAGGTTCTGATGCTGAAGGCGCTGGAGAAATGTTTAAAGTTACTACGCTTGATGCCAATAATCCCCCGAGAAATGAAGCAGGCAAAATTGACTATTCTAAAGATTTCTTCGGAAAATTAACGAATTTAACGGTGTCGGGTCAATTAGAAGCTGAAACCTATGCCATGGCATTGGGAAAGGTATATACTTTTGGTCCAACTTTTAGGGCAGAAAACTCAAATACAACACGTCACTTGTCCGAATTTTGGATGATTGAGCCGGAAGTTGCTTTTAATAATTTAGATGATAATATGGACTTAGCGGAAGATTTTATTAAATCGGTTATTTCCTATGTTCTACAAAACTGTGAGGATGATTTGGCATTTTTAAATGACAGGTTAGTCAATGAAGAAAAATCGAAACCGGCTTTGGAACGAAGTGAAATGCCTCTTATAGAAAAACTGAAGTTCATCGTTGAAAATAATTTTATACGTGTAAGTTATACCGAAGCAATTGATATTTTAAAGAATTCAACTCCTAACAAAAAGAAAAAATTTCAGTATTTAATTAATGAATGGGGCACCGATCTTCAAAGCGAACACGAACGTTTTTTGGTTGAAAAACACTTTAAATGCCCAGTAATTTTATTTGATTATCCGGCAAAAATAAAGGCATTTTATATGCGTTTAAATGATGACGGGAAAACCGTTAGAGCCATGGATGTTTTATTTCCGGGAATTGGCGAAATTGTTGGTGGTAGCCAGCGGGAAGAACGTTTGGATGTTTTGCAAAAAAAAATGATGGAGCTTGGAATTGACGAGAAAGAATTGTGGTGGTATTTGGATACCAGAAAATTTGGAACAGCTGTCCATAGCGGATTCGGACTTGGATTTGAACGGTTGGTTCAATTTACAACAGGAATGGGTAATATTCGAGATGTTATTCCATATCCAAGAACTCCGCAAAACGCGGAATTTTAATTAATTATTGCAAAAAAAATATCATGCAATTAATGCTGTGTTTTTTTGTATTTTTATAAAAAGCTTTAGTAATTTATGCTTAAACAGGGTTTACAATTCAAATTATCGCAAAAGCTGTCTCCACAGCAAATTCAACTCATGAAGTTGATTCAATTGCCTACACAAGAATTTGAACAACGCCTAAAACAAGAATTAGAGGAAAATCCGGCTTTAGAAATCGAGGATGAAAATGCTGATAATTATGAAAACCCAGACTTAAGCGACTCTTATGATGATTATGACGATTCCGGAAATGAAAGCATAAACACTGAAGATATTAATATAGATGAATATTTAAGTGACGACGAAATTCCAAACTATAAAACACAAGCCAATAACTATTCGGTAGATGATGAAGAAAAGGATATTCCTTTTGCTTCCGGTCCTTCATTCACGCAACATCTAAAAAATCAAATGAATACTTACCGTTTAACGGAAGAAGAGGGAATTATTACTGATTTTTTAATAGGAAGCATTGACGACAGCGGTTATATTAGAAGAGATTTGGTCGATATTTTAGATGATTTGGCCTTTACAGAAAATATCTTTACGACCGAAAATGAATTGGAACGATTGCTAAAAATTGTACAGCAATTAGATCCTGCCGGAGTTGGAGCTCGCGATTTAAAAGAATGCTTAATCTTACAATTGAAGCGAAAAGACGAAAAACCCAGCATAAACTTATCAATCAATATTTTAGAAAATGGTTTTGAGCATTTTGTCAAAAAACATTATGTCAAATTATTACAAAAGTTTCATGTCTCTGAAGCAGCGTTAAAAGATGCCATAAAACAAATTGAGCGACTAAATCCAAAACCGGGAGGTTCATTTGTTGGCAACAACAAAGTAACGGAACAAATTGTGCCCGATTTTACCATTAGAATTGTTGACGGAGAACTGGAGATTACACTTAATTCGAGAAATGCACCAGAACTTCATGTTTCAAATGAATACAACAATTTAATGCATGGCTACAAGGATTCGAGCGAAAAATCGAAAGCCCAAAAAGAGGCTGTTATGTTTATAAAGCATAAACTTGATGCGGCCAAATGGTTTATAGATGCCATAAAACAACGTCAGCAAACATTGCTTTTAAATATGAATGCTATTATGCAACATCAAAAAGAATATTTTTTAACAGGTGATGAGCGCAAGTTAAAACCAATGATTTTAAAAGATATTGCAGATGTTATAGATATGGACGTTTCAACCGTTTCTCGTGTGGCAAGCAGCAAATATGTGTCCACGCCCTATGGCACAAAATTAATTAAAGAGTTTTTCTCTGAATCTATGAAAAATGACCAAGGAGAAGATGTTTCAACAAGAGAAATAAAAAATATATTAGAATCCGTTATTAAAGAAGAGGATAAAAAGAAACCGCTAACGGATGATAAACTGGCACTTATTTTAAAAGAAAAAGGATATCCTATTGCAAGAAGAACCATTGCAAAATACAGAGAACAATTGGATATCCCAGTTGCACGTTTAAGAAAAATATTTTAGCAAAAGCCTTAAAATGACAATAAAATTTTCAAAATTTATTTCCTATTTTTTTCATCCCATAAATTTCCCTATAATTGGTGCCATTTTATTTTTTGTTTTCATCCCAAAATTCATTTTTAAACCAATAGAGTATAGTATTTTAATTGTCATTTTTATTAGTACCTATATCTTTCCCTTGCTGTTGCTCGCCCTTTTAAAACGTTCTGGGATGATAAACAGTTACCATATGATTACTATTGAAGAGCGGAAATTTCCCACATTGCTATTTATTTCTATCTCCTTTTTTATCGGAATTTATCTATACAAATCATCAATAGTAAATCTTCTAGCTTTATTTTTTATTGGTTATGGTTTAAGTTTAGTGTTCACATCATTATTTTTATACTTAAAACTAAAAATAAGTTTGCATACCTTGGCAATTTCAGGATTAATTGGGTTTTTATTTTATTTTAGTTTTTTCTATAAAATAAATTTAATACCATTTCTGGCGCTATTATTTGTTTTAAGTGGATTTGTAGCCTCAGCCAGGTTAAGGCTTCAGGCACATACGTTAAATGAAGTTATATTAGGATGTGGGGTTGGACTAGCTTCACAGTTTATTGTTTACATTATTTACATGATGTAAAATTTCAAACCTATATTAATATCTTTTAAATCAAGATTCTTCTCCTCAAAAACAGCATTTTTAAATAAAGGACTTAAACCATAATAGCAGTAAATGTTCCATGTGCTATATCCTGCCGCCAATATTACGCCATATTGAATTCTATTTAATTCCGGTATATTTTTAGTGGTTTTTAGAACGTCTGCATCTCCGAATTTAGTTTTAGACGTCACTAAGTATGAGAATTTCACACCCCCATAAACTCTCCAAAAACCATATTTTTGCGGTGTAGAAGTCCTCCACCTTAATTCAATTGGCATTTCTACAGCATTAATTCCCAATCTATTCGTTTTATAATCTTCGGCAAGTTCAAATACTGTTGTTTTATTGTCTCTAGATATTTTTAAATTTTGTACATAAACTTTATAGGCATATCCTGCTCCTATACCAAGTCCAATATTTCGCTGTTCATTTAGAGGTATATCTTTTATGAATCCCATAGAAAATCCGCCAGAAAATCCGTTTTGTGAAATTGCAGCAGGTTTGTTATTTAAAATGGAATAGGTTAATGACAGGTATAACTGATCTTCTAAATATTTTAAATCAACTATTGAATCATTAGTAACCTGAGCCTGTGGTTTCACATAGCAAAGCAGAAAAAAAAATATAAAACAATACTTACCCATACTAACAAAGGTACTTTATAAAAATAAAAAAGGCAATCAAAATTCTATGATTGCCTTTTTTATTTTTATTAGAATTATAAATTCTAATAGTTACTAGAAATTCTTTGATAAATCAGTGCCCTTTGAAGTTGAAAAACTAATTTTCAAGGCATTAATATCTCTTAATTGCTCTTTAATATCTAAAACTGTACCTACACTGGCATCTTTATCCGCTTTTATAGAAGTCGTCATAAATTTAACATCTTCTTCTGGTCTTAAAGCTCTTTCAGAATAGATAAAACTTGGAACATCATTGACATCGATAATTTTATCATTTACCTGAATTTTATCTCCAGATATTCTGGCATCTTTTGATTTACCGATATAAATAGTGCTCACCAAACTTTTATGTTCCAACTTTTTCACTTCAGTAGCAACAGGAAGTGCGGGCTTTTTTATTAATAAATCTGTTTCCCTCATAGTAGTAGATACCATAAAAAAGAATAATAACATAAATACAATATCAGGTAAAGATGCCGTAGAAATTCCAGGCGTTCCTTTTTTCTTTTTTTTAAATTTACTCATATTCTGATATTATTTTATCGGTTCAGGTTCAGTTATGATTTGAGGATATTTATCTTTCAAATCATCAATTTTCACTTTTAAACTTTCTATAGGATTATCATTATAATCTTGAAGTAAAGCGTCATAGGATCTTCCATACCTTTTTAAAGCTAGTTTATTCCTCAACTCGTTATATGCACCTTCAATTTCATTTTGAATTGACACATACATACCGTAAGTTGTACCTCTATCGCTTTGTAAAGATATAACTGCCTTTGATGGATGATCTGATGAATTTGGATCCCTATCTCCACCGCAATAATCACATGGCTCTCCCGGTTTATCATCAATCGGAGTTCCTAATCCACCTCCATTATCAATAAACTTCATAGCCAAACGTTTCACGTCTGATACTTTTACATATTCGTTTTCAACTAACAACTGGTTGTTTCTATTAACAACAATATCCAAAACGTTTTTTTCCTTTACAATTACATCGGATTGCTCATCTGTTTTTTCAGGCAATTTACGTGCAATCCCAGAATCTACGTCCATAGTTGTAGCTACTAAGAAAAATATTAAAAGCAAGAACGCAATGTCTGCCATTGAACCAGCATTAATTTCTGCATTTTCTCTTCTTGCCATAATTTAATTAATTTTTTATAAGTGATTTTACAAAGTCATATAAGAAGAATGCTAAACCAATAGCTCCTAAAATAAAACTGAAATTAATTAATGCACTTATCCATTTAGAGACACTTCCGGCTTCACCGTCTTTTATTATTTTTCCCATTCCGTCAGTGACAGCCTCATCAGTAGCAAAAAAGTAAGCTACCGCTAAGAAAACAGCCATAGCGGCAACTCCCAACAATGTTCTTTTTAACACCTCTGGATGCTTGGCCATATTCAGCAATGAAAAAATTACCGAAATCGCAGCAGTTGCTCCCAATAAGTATATTGCAAACCATATAAATGGAGACAAAATACTTGCTTGTAAATCAGCACTTTCGATTATTGGATCATCTCCCTCTATTACAATTCTAACGAAAAAATAGAAACCTATTAATCCAATTATACCTGTAACGTAAGTTAATATTTTTGATTTTTTATCATCCATGATTATTATTTTTTAAGTCTAACCAAAAGGTCAACTAGTGAAATTGAAGCGTCTTCCATATTATTTACAATACTATCTACCTTAGAGATAATATAATTATAAAAAACTTGAAGAATAATTGCTACAATTAGACCAAATACGGTTGTTAACAAGGCCACTTTAATACCACCAGCAACAACTGTTGGAGAAATATCCCCTGCAGCCTGAATAGAGTCAAAAGCAGCAATCATTCCGATTACAGTACCCATGAAACCAAGCATTGGCGCTATAGCAATAAATAAAGATAACCAAGAAATATTTTTTTCCAATAGTCCCATTTGAACTCCACCATAAGCCACAACTGCTTTTTCCGCTGCTTCTACACCTTCATCCATTCTGTCTAGGCCTTGATAAAATATGGATGCAACAGGTCCTTTAGTATTTCTGCAAACTTCTTTTGCTGCTTCTACTCCACCTGAAGATAACGCTTCATCTACATTACTAACTAATTTATTAGTGTTAGTAGACGCCATATTAAGGTAAATAATTCTTTCAATTGCAATTGCCAACCCTAATATTAAGGTTACCAATACAATTCCCATAAAGAAAGGTCCACCTTCAATAAAACGTTGTTTTAATTCTTGATGAAATGT